>Ga0307378_10000032_pt1 | contig 258148 bp, 181 predicted proteins | sample UN1MG_FD_202238 | JGI IMG/M metagenome (GOLD analysis project Ga0307378, IMG submission 202238) | Soil microbial communities from Risofladan, Vaasa, Finland - UN-1 | ecosystem: Environmental > Terrestrial > Soil > Coastal area > Acid sulfate soil | place: Finland: Risofladan, Vaasa... | reverse complement strand
CGGATCAACAACGGTAATGTCCTCAATCCAGATGCCGTCACTATCTCCATCACTGCCGAGAGTAAATGTAGCAAGACCATTGTCGATATCAACCTCAACTGCCTTAGGTGTCGTTGCATACCCGCCGATGGCAACTGGAAGCTGGTTTGTCAGATTGATGGTGCCTGTAGCGCTCGCCGTAGAGGTGTTAAGTCCATCGGTCACCTTATAAGTAAACGAATCGAATGCAGCAGCCAAACCATCGGGGTCAAATGTTCCGTTAGCTGCCACTTCGCCCGCATCGGCTTTGTATGTGTAACCGATGATCTTGCTTACTGTACCGACTCCAAAGACATCAACGTCTCCATATATCGGTTCAAACTTATCTGCGTATAACGGATCAACAACGGTAATGTCCTCAATCCAGATGCCGTCACTATCTCCATCACTGCCGAGAGTAAATGTAGCAAGACCATTGTCGATATCAACCTCAACTGCCTTAGGTGTCGTTGCATACCCGCCGGTAGCAGTCGGGATCTGATTTATTAAAGTGATTGTAACCGTGGCATAATTCTCAGATACGTCTCCGTCGGAATCAACCGCGTAATATCTGAAGTAATCTGTAAATTCTCCATTTTCATCAAATACCCAGTCTGCCGGCGGTACGTACGCCACTTCAGTGTCGCCGTTAATCAGAGTAAGTGTGCCTTTTGTAGTTGGATTGTCAGCTAATAGCACTGTGCCCCCGTCCAAGGGGTTACCCAAGCCATCCTGGTCGCCGACCTCCCCATGTGTCGTCCCGTCAACCAGCACCGTAATTGTGATCTCCGCAACATTTTTGGAATCTGTCCATATATCGTCGAACGCAATGGGCAGAACAAGTCGTATTTTGTTGACACACTCCAAACAGGTGCCGTCTTTGGCAGTGTCAATCTCTATCGCAGCTCTGTAGCCTATGCCCAGCTTCTTCTCCAATAGAGGTATAGGATTTTCAACTATAACCGGGTCGCCGTTTTCGTCCTTGATTACTCTTCCGTATTCATCAACCTGGTAGTAAACAGGCGCAGGGTCAGAAGATTCGCGGTAATCGGATATGATACCGCTATATGAGACACTACCCTGGGTCTTCGCCTGCGGATATTTGGACACATTTGTAGGCCAGACGATAGTTGAACCATAAATTCTTATTGTTGCATCAGATGTTACGGCACCTGAAGCTGACGCATCAGCCGTAACCTTGTCGTTGAGTGTAACTGTGCCGGGGGTGCCGCCTTCCTGAGTCTGTGTACCTGCACCAATCCAGACGCCTGCCACACTTTCCTTCGTACCTTTAGCGTATGCGAGGACATCACCTGTGATCGTGACATCTTTCTCGGCAATTAAGCAAATGAAAGAAGCGGAATCTCCATCCTCTGAAGTTGTGTTCGTTCTTACTTGAACGGCTCCACCAAAGGACGACTCGCCATTGATGGTCAGATTTCCGGAAGAATTAACATAGACCGAACCATAACGTTGCCCCTCAACATTGAGATGCTGTAAGGTTATATCCCCACCCTCGGTCGTGGCAAGTCTGAGTTCGCCAGGTCTTAGGTTAAAAACAGTGTCACCGCCGCCATCGCCTGCTGTGGTTTCGACACCAGCCTGCAGGGAGCCAAGGTCAATGCCTCCGCTGCCGGCTTCGATGATGATGTCGCCCGCTCTGGTCCAGATGTTAGGGATTTTCCCTCTATCAACGGAGGTAACAGAACCTTCAGGCCCAGCGTAAAGTTCCACATCACCATTGCCAGAGAACTCGATTCCATTGCCCGCCATGAAGCGGATATCCTCTGCGGCGTAAACAAACAAAGAATTGTCCGTGACCTTATTGAATTGATCAACTCCACTGTTAAGGTATCTATCCGCATTGAATATTATATCTCCATCATCGGGACCCGCGGTACCCTCGGTTCTCAGCATAACATTGGCAGAGCCGAGAAATTCTTCGAGCTTGTCAATGCCCAGTTGAGTGTCCGTGGAAACATCGCCTGGTACAATCTCCAGATTGAGCGGATCAATGATAAACGTGCCGTTTAATCCGTCTGACCCGGTCAAGTCGATTTCTCCAGCCAGTGCGAGGTCCTCATGGCCGGAGATTTCGAATAAGCCCCCTTGGCCCGATATGCTGCCGCCCTTTGCCTCAACTTTTGCACCCTCCTCGAAAAGGGCTGCCCCTGGTGAGTATGCTATGATTTCGCCGCCATCGCCGACCGTACCGGCGCTTGCGGTGGTCATGCTGCCCGTGCCCAGCGTGACTGCATCGGCGCCTGTAAGTGTGACGGCGCCTCCGTCGCCATCAGTGCCGTCGGCGTTGATGGCGCCATTCTGTTGTACGGCGCCGCTGCCGCCGAAGGCCTTCAGGGCCGTCGAGTAGATGTCACCGCTTGCCAGAACGACCTTTCCGGCCGGGGAGGTGATTGCGCCGTCGTTAGTGACCGCGCCGGCCCCTTCTGTAACGGAGTCCATCTCAAAATCCACGAGGATATTGCTCTCGGGCTTTTTGAGCAGAACCCTGTCGCCGGCGGCCATGACCATAAAGCCGTCGGCGCCGGTCACTATCGTACCCGCATTGAGAACGTTCCTCGCTATGAGGGCAACACCTTCAGAGGCGTTGATTTCGCCGTAGTTGGCGACGTCGCCGAGGCTGTCTGCGAGCGCGGAGAACTCATAGCGGCCCGCTGCGAAATCTTCGTTGGTGACGTGAAGGGCGGATGCGACCAATTGGGCAACATTGACACTGGCGCCCTCGCCAAAGATAACGCCGGCAGGATTGACAACGAATATACGCATTCCGGCACCGTTCAGGTCGCCATTGAACTGCGTCTCAGGCCCTGAGACCTTGTTGAGCACCGCTGCACTGGTCACTCCACTCTGGGAGAAAGTCAGCGACTCCCTGACAGCCGGATTACTGCCGCCCAGCGTATCAAAGCTGCTCCAGTTGATAATAGAGCGCTGTGATGTGACTTCCACCGTACTGTGCTGAACGCCATCCACGATGGTTCCGCTGCCGTATCCGGGCACGAATGCGCCACCTTGCGGCGCTGCGCGTGCCACCGAGAGCGGCATGTTGAAGAAGACCATGCAGCAAGTCAGCAAGTATACGACGGTTCCTCTGAAACAATGATTTCTTCTGATTCTTTTTAAGAGTTTCATAACTCCTCCTTTATTAAAAAGTAACCATTGCCATACCTTGTTTATATATCCGCCCCACAGACGCTGTGGGGTAACACTCAAAATCGCAGCATCAAGCTGACATTTACTCGGCCCTTTCCCTCTCTCGTGTCTTCGGTGGCCATCAGCGGGTAGCCGTAATAGACGGCCCCGGTAAAGTTGTCGCCCAGCTCCACAATCGTCCCGACGCCCCATGACGCCAGCTCCTCACCAGACGGTTCTCCGCCGACGCGGTCCTTGTTTTTTGCCTTGGCGTAATCGAGAAAGAACAGAGGCGCCAGTTTTCTCAGTTGTAATTTCTCCCGTATGGCAGGGTTATTCGGCTCGCTCTCGATACTGGGCTGGTTAGGTTCGGCTTCTTTCCTGTCCTTGTAGTACTGGACCAGGTCAAACTCGTACTGGAGCGAGGCCAGTATTCCGCCATCCGCGACGAATTCATACTCGTCATAGCCTCGCACCGTATATAGTCCGCCGAAAGCGGTCATCTTCGCCGGGACCAGCCTTTCGTCGGGGATTATCCATCGGAAAGAGCCGCTGAGCCGCTGCACCTTGTTCGGGTCGAGGTAAAGGCTGTGAGCGGCGGACGCGGTATAAATGGCAAAGTGGGGGTCTGAGTCTCTTCGTGCGCGGTCGAACTCATCCAGGTCGGAGGAGTTGAAACTCTGGACCCGGTTGAACGCGGCAGAAGTGCTTGACATATCATCCGAATGACGCAGCTCGGCGCCGACTCCCCAAAGGTTCATCTTTATCTCGCTTGCGAATGCCGGGAAGGGCTCAGGACTCACCTTGCTTGTTTCGTGGCTCAGAGAGCCGGTCAGGTCGAGGAACCATCCTTTTGTCTGAAGCAGGTTATATCGCAGTATAGCCCCGCAGAACGAGCCTCTTCCAAGGAAGCCGAAGGGGCCGCCTTCCGGCGTCACATCGAACTCGCTGTACCCGGCATAAAGATTAAGTCGAAGCCACTGAGTGAACAGCGGCACGTCATAGCTTCCGAACACCGCATAATTGTCTTCAATCCCTCTTTCCCAGGGCGCCTGATACAGAGTGGACAATCTGTCGTCCCTGCCCGTAAGATTCGTATTAATCAGGCCGACTCTGGGCGCCCACTCTCTCTGGTTTGTCCCGGAGTTATCGACTTGGATGTAAAAATGCCAGGGGTTCGCTTCGTAGATGTCGTAGCCCAGGGCCAGGGCGTTCGGCTCGGCGCCTCCTGAAATGACGGGAGCGCCATATCTGTCAGGGTTCATATTCAGCAGATTCACGAAATCATCGAGCTTCTTTGTGTTCAGCGGCTCGTTGGGCCTTGCCGGCGACCACCCCCGCAGAATAGACTCATTGAGATAGCCCTGCTCCGCCTTTTGGCCGTTAGCGTCGTAAAACGTCACGCTGACGTCACTGATGAAGGCCTCGACGACTCTGAGTTCCAGTATGCTGTCCAAAAGCGGTGTCTTGTTTTCCAGCGCCTGCGCAGCCTCGGGGGCCAGGACACGCGTGCCGCCATAGTTCTTCTTCATGTAGAGCGAGAGAACATATTGGGTAAGTCCCTCAATCATTCTCTGCGAAACCTGCCGAGGCAGATTCGGCTCGGCGACTACCTCGCGGATGACTCTTAAGTCATAGAGGTTATTCGGCTCGGCCTGATATATCAGCGGCATCTTGCCAAGTATTGTCTCAGTTGAAACGAGAGAGTTGCCGACAATTCGAATCTGCTTTACCGCCAGTGACGGGCTCTTGTCCTCCGGCAGTCGGGCGATAAGCTTGTCGAGCTTGGACATTTTCACCTTTGCTTCCGTGCCGGATTCGTCCCGGGCCGCCTCCTGCGCAAAGACAAGAACCACGCCGCTCAATCCGAGCAGGATAAGAGCTGTGTACAAAGTCCTTTTCACTTTGTTCATGATTTATTCTCCTTAAAACCAGCTATTAATACCGTGTCCATGGCTGAAGCCATCATGCAGCAAATTGTACCCACCCACTATGCAGATTGGAAAGCTTATTTCCTGCGAGTAACCAAATCCTCAAGGAACAATAAAAACTCTCCTGTACTATGCAGCCCGCTAAAAACGCATTCTTGTTTGCCTGCTCGTCACTGCATCTTATGCGGCATTGTACCAAATTCTCAGGGGCGATGTCAAGAGGTAAGTTTTCATAAATCCCCAGGTTTACCCAGATTCCGCCGGCCGGCGGATGCATGCTGGTTTTCGTGGTCACAGAGGCGTAAGAGGCCTGCCAGAAGATAGTCACAGAGCGGCAGATGGGTAGCGCGGCGGGGGATGGTATGGCGGCGATATTACCGGACTCCACTTGCTTGGCACGGACAGGCAGAGACCTGTGCAGGTGTGAGAACCCGTCAAAAGGTCTATCCGGGCCCCGGCGCAAAAATTCAGATGCCGGCAAAATTGCGAAAAAAATTCTACGAATTTATGGAAAACCTGTTCGAATTCAGTTTTCAACAACGGCCTGTTAGCAAGTCGGAAAACCGCACCTTGGCGATGGACAACAAGCTGCCCCGGGTGCTGAGATTCAAGGCTGATACATGGATGCCGGTCAGCAGCGGGTGCACTTCGCATTTGTAGCTGGATTCTTTGCCCGTATCATTGCCCCCGTTTCTTCCCGATTCGTTTTCCCCCGTTGTCATTCCTGCGAAAGCAGGAATCCAGCCCCCTCGTAAGGCCAGCACGACCATAGAAGCCCAATAGCCTGCCTTCCTACCTACAAATATGAAGTGCACCCGTCAGCAGCGCTGGCGCCATCCGCAAGCGACGCGATCGGGGTGTTATTCCAGCCGGTCGGTTCTTGCGCAGAGGCCGGCAAAAATAATCCGTTTTCGTCCGCTTCCAGAAAGGCCTTGGACCACTTGTAGTAGTATACCTTCGTTCCGGCATACCAATGCCGCCTATGGCCATATTCCATCATTAAGCCACGCATCTGCAAAGAAAGCAAAATCGTTGAAGTTAACTGTACAATCACCGTTAAAATCTATCTCAGAACTATGAAGACATTCGGCTTGCCGCAGCCTGATATCATCAACATAGAGAGTACCTGTATTACCTCCCGCAATTCCATCACCGATGCCTATAGTTACTTTGCTAATAATGTTTAGATTAACATTGTGGCCATCTTCAAAGTCCTGCAGATTGATACTCATTTTCCACCATGGCTGGTAAGGGTCCAGAGCCAACCCCTGCCAGGATTCGTCGTTATCGATAGTAATGAAGCTATAACTATCCCCATCCGTATCTTCCAATCTTATGTATAGCTCATCGATACAATTATTAGCATCTGCGTCGTTAATCCAAAGATCCAATGCCTTAACGTTCCTTATGGTCCAATCCTGTGGAGAATCATACGTGTACGTAACCTCGGAAAAATACGGCGGAGTAGTATTATTATAAGCAATCTCAATCGCCCTTTTACCACTGTGGACTATGTCCGTTGAGAGACTCTGCTCAGCATTGCCTGCAGATACCCACGCAGTCTGCAGATCAGGACTGCTGTGATATCCCTCGAAATCTTCGACACTAACCAGGGTAGACGGCGTTCCAACGCCCAGTACCACAGTACCCTGCACCCCCAGCGGGGAAATCAGCGACTGCGCGTCATCATCAAAAAGCTCCTCATTCGCATAAAACCAAAACGTGGTAAGCTGGTTGGCGTCGCCGGCGGCCTGTATGGCAGTCAGAAAGCTCGAGCCAATCGTATTATTTGTTCCTCCTGCCCACTCAGGTGGAATGTCAAGATAGCCCTGAATCATACCCGCGTAGCCGGGTACGGTCGACTCCATATACGCCACTTCAAAAATGAATCCTGACAGGAGAATATCATTAGGACTCGCCGAGTCGATAATTTGCACACTTGAGTCCGAGAGGTGAATCGTACCATTGTCCCGAACACCGATTAAAACCATCGACTCGACAGACAACAAACCTCGCCCTATAATCGGATCCCCTGGGTTGCCGGCGTAAGTTATGGGCATTGGTTCGCCGCCGCCGAATATCAGACGTTGTTCATCGTCATCAAAATTCGCCGATTCTTCGCCTCCACTGGTGCCTTCGTTGGCATCATTCGGCTCAGCAGGCATACTGCCGGCCGGCCCGGCTCTTTCCCGCTCCCGCTTTGCCCCGGCTTCACCACGGGCGGTGTTCGGGTCATCTCCGGCGCCGTTTCCCGTCAACTCGTCATATTTGGCCGACAGCTCATCCATCTGCTGAGCAAGAGCCTCCAACCCGCGTCTTATCCGCCTCTCAAATTCTTCCTTCGCCTGGCGTTTCGCATCAGCCTCACGCTGGGCAGGGGTCGCACCCTGGCCCACAAACTCCGTCCCTTCGAAACCTTCAAGCGCTTCCTCCATCTTTGTTCTCGCCCGCCGTTCATATTCGTACTGATTCAGTCGGTCATGCCCAAGCTCGTGCTCATGCAAATTAGGGTCGACATTATTGGGTTCACGAATATCCGTGTGTCCATATACGTTGACGTCATTAACGTGTGTCACCGTAAACTTGTTGGTTCTGGGGTCCCATGTTCCACTGAAGCCCTTGTGAGAAAAACCTAAATTCGGTTCCTCATCTGCGCTGGCGCCTTCTGGAAGAGGCGGATCGCTTGGAGGATTTTCCGCTGGGAATGGCGTGACGCTCGGGCCGCCCCATGGCGCGACATTTACGTTACCTCCAAAACAAACAAGCCCAAATAATACGAACACTCCAAAGGAAAAAATCAAGATAGTTGGAATTCTTACGACCTTCATCTCACGCTCTCCTTCATGCCCGGTTTGATGTGATTTGGGATGCCCTGCTTACATCTTTACACAGCATAGTTTTATCCGTACACTTTCAATAATCTTACCCTAATCTCCTTGAACAGTCAAGAATTTCCTTCTCCAAGGCATCCTTTTTTAGCGAATTTACACGAAAACATGGGTTTATAGGCCCCATCTTTCTTCCTATGCCTGCTTTTGCACAGAGCTTGACCGCTTCTGCCTTCATGGATCAAGGTTCTTCGGCAATCCTCGCCATTAGTCGTACCCGATTGGAACGGGTTTCAGACGATGAATCCTCTCAAGGATTTCATGGAATAGTTCCATCTTCATGAGTATTAAACGAACATTTCCTATAACAATGGCGATGCAGAGGGGGCGGTTTTTGATATTGAAATGTTTTATATCACAATCCAGGTTTTTCATTTTGCTCCGCCTCCTGGCGTTCGGTCCTAATTAAAAACTCATTTTATGGGGCATGCCTGCAATTGCTAGCCAAGCTTCAACCAAGACGGCCAGGTCTAAAAAATTGACGACGCCGTCACCACCCGTCGCCGCCTTTAGTGGGAGCAATGATCAGTATCGTAGCTGACGACCTCCATTTTCGACCGGTTTGAATAACCCCAGTCAAGGGGGCTGTTGCAGCCGCCGAGAACATAGATTTTTCCGCCTCTGGCCAGTGCAACATGGTCATCTAATGGCAGAGGCAGCGGAGTTCCTTCTTCCCAGGTGTTCGTTCCTGGATCGTAAATATCAACCCTTTTGCTCAAAGCCAATTCCCCTCCGGCATCTTCCATAACACCTATCAAATATACCTTCCCATCTATAACAGGTGCCGAGTTTGAATACATAAAAGCTTTCTTTACAGGCATAGGCTGATAACCGGTGGTTTTCCATGTGTCTGTCTGGAAATCATAAGTGATCACATCATCAAGTAACTGTATATCGGGGTAGTTCCCTACCGCTCCGCCAAATAAGTATGCTTTGGTGCCCACAGTAGCTATCCCAAAGTTTGACATCGGCAGGGGCATATTTGTTTCAGGGCGCCATGTATTGCTGTCAGGGGCATAGCATTCAACGATATCATAATTGATATGATTCTGGGAGGGATTGTCACTGTCGAAGTAGCCGCCAAAGAGGTATATTTCATTGTTATATACCGTTGCAGGCCCGGCTGCAAGTGTGGTGGGTCTTGGGGCAAGCGTTGTCCATGTGTCAGTTGCCGGGTCATACATTTCATTGAAATTGAAGACACCATAGTATCCACCAGGACCAATTCCACCATATGCCCCAAACACATAAAGGTTGTCGTTTACCACCGCAGAAGTCAGTTCCTCAACACCCCAGCCACCGTTATTATGGTTATTGTCCGCCAGCATCGTCCACTGCTGTGTCGCCGGGTTATATACTTCAGTTGATTTCAAGTTAACACCATCGGGATTTCCGTTGCCGCCAAAGACGTAAATGTTGCCATCGATTACACCACCTGCGAACTGGTCTCTGGCTACATTCATCGGTGGCTCGGCAACCCAGGGAATATCGCAGCGGCAGCTTGGATCAAGCGGGGTGTCATTACAGCTCAAGAGCCATTTTGCTGCCAGAATAGAAAAGTCTTTGAAATCTACTCTACAATCGCGGTTAAGGTCACCGTCTAAAAGATACGTGCAATCTGCATTTGGCATCCGAATAAGGAATATTCCCCCAAGCCAGTCATCATCTGTTCGTGTCGGAGGATTTTCGTAGCGATACTCCGGCACACAAATCAGGTTTTTGTCTGGACTGATAATACCATCCGGCACACTGTTATCGTCAAGATGAAATTCATTTCCGGGACCAACAGAGCAATCAATACTAAATACATCATGCTCTCCGTTGGAATAATAAGCATCCACCGATAAGATTCCATTGGCATCATCAACAGCCTCTATGACACAGGTTCCCTTATAGCATGTATAAGGAACAGCGCCAGGGCCGGTCTCAAGGAACCTTACTTGATAGGTATCTGCAATGTCAGCCATTGTGATCACCTGATCGGTCTTCTTGATGAAAATGTTGTATCCTATATCGTTACCATCCCGGCCTTCTTCAAAATTAACGTGGTATGTAGATTCAATGTCCCCCTTGCCGAGAAATAAAAGGGCGACATGTTCAGGGTCGTATTGTGCCGTTCCATAAGCTTTTATCACAGAGTTTACGTCATCAAAGTCCCAATCGAATGTGCCAGACTCAATATCGCCATGGTCGTTCGTCCAAGTGCCTACAGCGGTACCATTGACGTCGAGTGCTAAATTCCCCCAGATGGCAGTGTCATCTCCCCATCCTATAAAATGACCAAAGAAGCCATGGTCACCAAGAACATCATTGACATCCACATCGGTTGCTTTACGCATGAATATATCGATTCCTTCTCCACCCCCACCGAGAACACTTCCCGCATGAATCATCACGTCGCCATTCCAGGCAACATTGTAAGTCTCTCCCGGAAAATTGATATCAACCGATCCATCCAGCTGGGTAAAGCTTGTGAAGGTTGAGGAAAAAGTATGGTTGCCGTCATTGTCGTCCCACACCTGAGTCCAGTTATTGTCCGTTACGATGACGGTTCCCCGCTTGCCCCACGGCTCATTCGTATTGACATCAACGCTGAGACTGCCGAACCAATACTGCCCGCTTAAGTTCGGACTGCCAAACGAAACAGTGGACAATAACATAACGATTGCGATAACACTTTTTGTGATTGACCGTTTCATTTCACCCGTCTCCTGTATTTTCTATGTTAAACTGACATTTCCCATATACACTCTTAAAAACCATAATTTGTCCGTTCGATAACAATAATTCTATAAGAACTTGACACAGACTGTCAAGCATTCTCTTTTCAGCGACGGATTTGGCGAACAGTTACACAAAAACGGAGATCTTCGAGGCTTTTCGCTCTGCCAATCTCAGTTCTTGTATAGACCCAATCAATCCAAATAATAGAAGAAATTACTAATTCAGGAGCAAATGTATGAAGGTAAATGAGTCAACCAAATATGCCATTTTGACTGTTGGATACATCGCTCAAAATCAGAACAAAGGCCTTGTCTTAGGGCCTTCAATTTCGAAGCACTATAGCATAGCCCAGGAATATTTGACAAAACTCATGCAGGACTTGGTAAAGGCCAATATATTGAGAAGCAAAAGAGGTCCTGGTGGAGGTTTTTCATTGGCCAAGTCCCTGAGTAAAATTACTCTGCTTGATATTATTGAGGCAATAGAGGGACCTATGACTGAATCCATATCTCTTGAGGAATATGGTCAAGGAGATAAGTTTCTCAGTAAGGCCACAAAGGCATATGATAAGGTAATTGCTCAGGCAAGAGGGGCATTCAGGAAGATCAGGATGAGTAAGGTGGTGTGAGGGGGCAGGTTGTCAACAGTCCAATCGCCACTATGGCTTTGTACCCAACTGACGTTCTTTCATTCTCTCTTCAATTTCAATAAACGTGTGCTGTGCCATCGAGATCATAATAGTCAGATGTTCTTAGCCAGCATCAAACACAACCTCACCCTGGTCACACTTTACGGTATGTTATGCCGCCTTTGCCTCCTTCGGCCTTCCGGGCCTTTTCCTCCTGTAGCGTCTCTTCTTTCGATTTCAAGTATTCATCTTTTATTGCCGGAACTACGCCGTAGAATTCTTCATCCGCTCCCTCGCACTCGAAGTAATATAAAGGCTGAACGTATTCCTGTGGAATTGTGGAACTATGATACCGCAAGCTTATATTCCGAATGGTTCCCTTACTGCCACTTAGCCAAATCACCTTACCGTTGCGCAGTTCCTCAAGCGCCTGTGCAATAGGTTTTAACGGATAGACCTTGTATGGCTCAAGTTGCTGCCACAATCTAAAAACTTGTACCACACGGCCTTCAGGCCACACGCGAACGAAAAGCTTAGCCCCCGCTCCCCATTCCTTGTAGCCGTTGATCTCCCTGTGAAAACTCACGCTAATGGCGTCTATGCTTGCCCTGCTGTCAGCTACACTTCTGAAATAGGCGTCCTGAGGCAAAAGGTTATGGTCTGTTAGAAACTGTTCGGCGATAGCCCTGCATTCGTCTTCGGAGGGATAGTCGGATCCTTTCTCCTCTAGGAACAGCCTCTTGGCCTGCATATTCTCCGCAAGCATCAGCGGATCGTCCAGTATTAGTGCCCCATTTTCGGCATATACTTGTAGGACCCAGTTTTTTCCCCTCAACCTGTAGGACGTTAGGCCGGACGACCCGCTCATCTCCGCAGTCCTTTCGATTGCAAAATGTTCTTTGGCAAACTCGTAAACGAATTCTTCCGTTATGTTCGGCTCCTTCACTTTATAAACCATCATCTCGGTCGGCAGCTCGGGCAACGGACCCTCAAACTCAATCGCAATATTCCTCCTGTGCAACATGCCTGTCGGAAGTGGGTACGGCAGCTTCTCCAGAGGGGCCTGATTCGGTTCGGGGTCTCTAATTCCCACGGACACATCTGCATTCGGCTCAAACACATTTCTCTGAGTACCACCTGGCTTTGGAAAGAGGAAATGAACGCCATTGCTCATCAGGGATATTGGGCCAAAGAAGTTCGATGCCCCATAGCCGCCCCAAACGTAATATTCGCCAGCTGAAAGCTTTAGTTCCACAGTGCAGCTGTATTCCTCCCCCGGCTCCAAAGTATCGTACCATGTCTCATTTCGTATTCGTATTCGGCCAGTCTGGTGCTTTATGTCAAACGAGCGCACGTATCGACCGCTATATAAATTGTGCGGGCAAGAGGTCCCGTTGACAGCGGTGAAGAGTTCGGATTTACCTTTGACCAGCACAATCACGGTCAACTGTGCTGCGATGAACTTGGCCTCTTCCTTCGTGTCGTTCCTGATTCTAAGCATCACAGTCGGGGTCTTCTCGGTACTGGCAGGTATCTCCACACTCGCACTAAGGGATAAGGCCTTCAGTTCACCGAAACTCGCCGGTCCTATGTAATCAGCATCCTCGATTCGCACGGGACCTGGGGTCCAAAGCTCAAACGTTTTCTTCACTTGGATTACACAAGGCTTACCGGCGTTTTGCTTGAGCTTGGGCACGATATGCTGATTGACCGGATAAATATAGCAATGGTTGAACATGTACATGTTTCCCCACGGGTCGAGAACCAACCACCCCGTCCAAAGACCCGGCTGTGGATTATAGGCCCAGACCATTGAGGCAAAAATAAGAATAACCCCAACCGACAGAAATACATGGCTTGAGCAGCGTCTCATATTTGACGTACCTCTAACCGGAATTTCCCATTTACACTCTCACACAGCATAGTTTTCTCCGTACGCTTTCACTAATCTTACGTTAATCTCCTTCAATGCTCAAGAATTTCCTTTTCCCAACACTTTTTCTTAGGGAATTTATAACAAGATGGTTTTTAGAACCCTCAAAACTCACCACAATCACCTGCAATAAATCAAACTGGAATTTCCCATTTAATCTCTTACGTTGCATAGTTTTCTCCGTACGCTTTCAGTAATTTTACGCTAATCCCCTTGACTCGTCAAGAATTTCCTTTTCCGGGGCATTTCTTTAAAGAATTTTCAGGAAGAATTGGGTTTTTAAGCCCCAGATTTCTTCCGGTTCCTGCTTCTAAGCAGACCATGACCGCACCTGCCTTTATAAAATCAAGTCTTTCAGCAATTCTCGGCATTAGTCGTACCCAATTGGAACGGGTTTCAGACGATGGATCCTCTCAAGGATTTCATGGAACAGGGATTTTGACACAAGAACCTCTGCCATCTGAAATGTTACATATCGAGCATGGCTTACGACCTTGGCTCCGATCTTGACCAATTTCTCCCGCATCGTTCGCAGTGACCAATTATTGATCGATCACTGTTTGGGAAATCCACAATAATTGAATAAAAGATGAAATTTTTGTTGACTGTATGGTCAAATGAACATATACTGTAATCGAAGTGTTTTAAGGGGTCGATTATGGAACCGTTGACGGACAGGCAGCAGAAGGTGCTCAGGTTTATTGAGGACCGGCTCAAGGCCAATGACCCCCCGAGCCAGCGCGAAATCGCAGAGCACTTTGCGCTGGCCCAGAATGCCGTTCATCAGCTTGTGGGATACCTCAAGAAAAAGGGATATCTCGTGGATTCGAGCGGCCATCGGGGGCTGAGGCTCTCCGAGGAATATCTGGGCACAACAAGACAGACCGAGGGCATACCTGTCGTCGGCAGGGTGGCGGCGGGCGAGCCGATTTTAGCCGAGGAAAATGTCGAAGCATACGTGAACCTCGGTGAGCTTTTCGGCCGCTCCAAGGATATGTTTATTCTGAAGGTTGCCGGTGACAGCATGGTCGATGAGGGAATTATGGACGGCGACTACGTGGTGGTTAAACCCGCCGCGACGATCAGAAACGGCGAGATCGCAGTGGTGCTGCTGGACGATGAGGCGACGGTCAAGCGTGTTTACATCCGGCGCGGGCGAATGGCACTGGAACCCGCCAATCGGGCCGCGGGCTACAAGACCAGGTATGTCAGGCGAGGCGGAAAAGAGGCCCGGATAATCGGTAAAGTCGTTGGTTGCTTCCGAACTATGGAGTAGAAAAATGGGCTGTCCGATCTACATAGGAATAGCGGGCTGGTCGTATAAGGACTGGCAGGGCATTGTATATACCGAGCCTAAAGTGGACCAGCTTGAATACGTCAGCCGGTTTGTCGATTGCATCGAGATTAACAGCACTTTTTACCGCCCCCCCTTCGAGAAAACGACCAGGTCGTGGCTGCAAAGAACCTCGAAACGTCCCGACTTTTTCTTCACGGCCAAGCTGCATCGGGATTTCACCCACGAGGGCAAGATGGACGCCGAAACGGTAAAGTATTTTCACACTGGATTTGAGCCTTTTCTTAAAGCGGGCAAGCTCAGGCATCTGCTCGTGCAGTTCAGGTACGATTTCGACGACAGCCAGGCGAATCGCCGGCATTTGTCGAAAATAGTGGAGAATTTCCGCGACGCCTTCAATCTGGCAGTGGAGGTAAGGCACAAATCCTGGCAGCAGCCGGAGGCCTTGGATTTGCTGGAGGCACTTGGCGTCACGGTGTGCAATCTCGATTATCCGACGTCCTCGAATTCCTTCGATATGCAGTACTGCACCGTTGGCACGGCCGGTTATTTCAGAATGCACGGAAGAAATGCGGAAAAGTGGTTCAGCAAGGCGGGCCGGGATGAGACTTATGATTACTATTACAATGACGACGAGCTTGCCCAGATAAAGCGGCGAATCGACAGACTAACCGAGGCCTTTAAGTCGCTGACGGTCATTGCGAATAATCATTATCGAGGCGCCGAGCTTGCCAACGCCCTTGAGTTGAAGGCGCTGCTTAGCGGGCACAGGCAGCCGGTTCCGCAGGGGCTTTTGAGGACGTATCCGAATCTCGCAGGGATTGCCCTGAATGAATAAGTTGAGTGAAAATCATCATTGGATGAAGCGGGGACAGTATGCGCGCAGCCGCTCTTGCCTGCAGAAGTTATTACAGCCTCTTGAGAGGTGCGGTATCGGTCCAGCGGCTGGCTCAGAGGGCGAAGGAATACGGCTACGGCGCTGTTGCCCTCGCCGATGTCAATTCCATGTATGGGGTCGTCGATTTCTGGCAGCAGGCCGCCAAAGCCGATATCAAGCCGATTATCGGGGCCGAGATTCTCACCGATACTCAAAACGCGGTCCTGCTGGCCGAGGACAGAACCGGCTACAAGAATCTTTGCCGGATAACTACGGCAAGAAATCTCGATCAAAACTTTTCTCTGATACAACAGCTAACCAAATACGGCAGGGGGGTAATATGTATTTGTAGCCAGGCCGAGCTGCTACAAAAACTGAAACGGGTCTTTAACAAAGATTATTTATTTGCAGGCTGCCGAAATGCGGATGAAGCGGATCGAGCAAAGGCCAATGGATTAAAACCTGTTGCATACACTAATTTCAATTGTCTGGAGCAGGAGGATATAGCCGCCGCGAAGCTATTGAGCAGGATAAGGACGCTGAGTGTCGCTGGCCCCGGACCGAAAGATGGACGGGGTTTTAACAAGCTCGCACCCGAGAAGGAATTAAGGTTCAGATTCGCAAGTTGTTCCGAAGCCGTCATCAATGCCGAGCAGATAGCGCAGCGGTGTAATTTCCAGCTTCTTAACGGGCGGTATTTTTTGCCGAAAGTCAAGCTGGCCGGAGGTGAAAGCGGCGACAGGCAGTTAGGCAGGTTATGTCATCACGGCCTGGCGAGAAGGTACAGGCCTGTGAGCAAAGAGGTGGTAAAGCGGCTGGAGTATGAGTTGGCGGTTATAAGAAAGAACCGGTTCAGCGACTATTTTCTCATGGTTCACGAGATAATAAATTTCGCCGGACGCAGCAATATCCCGGTGGACGTTCGCGGCTCCGCTGCCGGCTCGCTGGTCTCCTATGTGCTCGGCTTTACGAGGGTCTGCCCGATAGAGCACAGTCTCTATTTTGAGCGCTTTATGAATCCCGGACGCCGCGACTGTCCCGATATCGATATCGACCTGTGCTGGCGCAGGCGCGACGAGGTCATAAGTTTTTGTTATGAGAACTGGGGCCTCGACCATGTCGCCATGATCTCCAATATAAACCGCTACCGCCGGCGAAGTGCGATCCGCGACGTCGCCAGGTTCCTCGGCCTCAAACCCCCTCAGATAAACGAGCTTGTAAAACGCAGAAAAACCAACCCCGACTCCGCCATTTACAGGCTGGCCGAGAGAATAATTGGCTTCCCCCGCCATCTCGGCGTCCACTGCGGAGGCATAGTGATTACTCCCTCGCGGGTAAGTGACATCGCGCCTCTGGAGATGGCGACCAAGGGCGTGATTGTCACGCAATACGACAAGGATGCCGCCGAGGCCGTCGGCCTGATTAAGATCGACCTCCTCGGCAATAGGGCCCTGTCGACCGTCGATGGCGCCGTGAACATCATCTGCAATAAGCGGGAGGATTTGAACGTCGATGCTTTTAGTCCCACCGATGAAAAGACCGCTAAGATGCTCAGCGCCGGCGACAGCCTCGGCGTGTTCCAGTGTGAGTCGCCGGGCATGAGACAGCTTCTGCGCGGGCTCAAAGTCAAAACCAAAAAGGATGTCGCGATAGCCCTGTCGCTCATCAGGCCCGGCCCCGCTTCCGGCGGCGCCAAGGCCGAATTCATCGAGCGCCACGTCAACCACAAGCCCTTCGAATACCTGCACCCCAAAATGAAAGAGGTCCTCGGCGACACATACGGCGTCATGCTCTATCAGGAAGACGTGATGCGCATAGCGGTGGAGGTGGCCGGATACAGCGTGGCCGACGCCGACAGGTTCCGCTCGGAAGTATCGAAAAAAGTCTCGGCCGTCCGCCTCCAGAAGCAATACACCGACTTCGTCTATTCGCGCGCCGAGCAGGCGGGAATCGACCGACAGAGCGCCGAGGCGATTTGGGATGAGATTTTGCGCTTCGCCGCCTATTCCTACTGCAAGGCCCACGCCACCGTTTACGCCCACATCGCCTGGCAGACCGCCTTCCTCAAGGCCCATTATCCGCAGCAGTTCTACACCTCCATATTCAACAACCATCAGGGCATGTACCCCCTGCGCGTGTATGTATGGGAGGCGATGCGCCACGGCATAAGGATATTGCCGCCGCACGTAAACTCCAGCGACGTCGAATGGACCACGCAGGCCAAAGCCATCCGCGCCGGTCTTAACATCATCAAAGGCCTCAGCCTCAATACGATGGGCGAGATCATCCGCGCTAGACACGTCAGGCCCTTCAGCAGCCTTGACGACCTGCGAAATCGCGTCAGGTTCCGCCAGCCGGAGCTCGAAAACCTCGTCCACGTCGGCGCCTGCGATGGTCTGGGGCCTAACCGCCCGGCTATGCTGATGCGGCTGCATTTTGAACCTGAAAATCCCAGCCAGTTGCTGCTTTTTCCTATGTACGCTGATTCTTCCCGGCCGAAATGCCCGCAGTACAGCAGGCTCGCGAAGCTCAAGGCCGAAGTTGACCTGACCGGCATTCCATTTACTATGCACCCGGCCCTTTTGCTGCCAATCAGGCACACACCCGCGGCAAGACTCGACCGATTCATCAATAGAGAGGTCACCGTGGCCGGCTGTATCGCAACGGCCCGACGGGCCAGAACCAATGACGGCCGGATAATGGGCTTTGTCACCATCGAGGATTCCTCCGGCCTGGCCGAGGTCACCTTCTTCCCCAACCGAATCGCCCAATATGAAGACCTCTGCTCCGCCTCCGGACTCGTCTGGGTGACCGGCAAGGTCACCAACCACCTCTCCTCCATCACCCTCGAAGCCCGGCAAGCTGGGATGTGCCGGCTGAGTGGGTAAGGTCGCGCCGCGACACATAGATTCGCCAAGTTCACTACAGATTGGGTTTGTTTGGGTTCGTTTTGGGTTCGAGAGGCCCTGACGAGCCAAAAATTGGGTTTGCTTTGGGTTCGTTTGGGTTCGTTTTGGGTTCGTTTGGGTTCGTTTTGGTGTCCGGTGAAGGGGGTGTGATTGGCGTAAACCTTTCTACAAACGGGGTTTGCGGTGATCTTGGCTGTTTTCGAAATTGGGTTCGTTTGTACAAAGAAGGGGCCGATTTGTAGAGGATTCTCGACAGAAATCGAACAGGGAGGGCATCTCCCTCGCGCGTCGCTCGTGACCCGTGACTGGTATCGAGTGATAAGATGGGCGGTTTGGTTGAGGGACGCGGGCTTCTCTAATTTACTATTTACGATTTCAGATTTACGATTTGGGACGGACTGGGCTTGGGTAGCCATTTTGAGCGACTCCGCTATATCTGTTTGCCATTTGCGGCAAATACGGGGGGATTTTAACATACTTTTGGGCAAAAGTCAAGGGAAAAGGCTTGACGGTTGGGGGATCGGCGGTAAGATTAAGTGGCGATGAACGCCCCCGAGAGATAGTGATTACCTCACGGGGTAAACTGCACCCGTGAGCGGATACTTCCTTGAGTAGCTGGTAACTGGCTAAATGGTAACTCGTTAAATGCCGAGGTGGGAGCGAGCAAATTGTTTTTGTTTTTTGCAGATTTCTTAATCAACACTTGGAGGCTGACAAACGCCTATTGAGTAGATGGGTAGATGGGTAAATGAGTGGATGCGTAAAGGACGAGATACGAACGACGAGCGACGAGATACGAGTTTCAGGTTATGCGCACCCGGTGAAAAAATGGCGGATTGGTGATATGGTGCGGGAAGAACAAAAGGGGTTATTGACCAGGCTTGGGAGAAAAGTATGAACCCGATAGTCGCGTGCATAGAGCAACTTCGTAAGAAATTGGAAAAGCATCGAAGGGATGATCTCAAGGAGTACCCCACGCGGACAATATTTATCGACCCATTGCTTGAGGCTCTTGGGTGGGATGTCAGAGATCCTGAGGACGTTGAACTTGAATATCCGACTATTGATGGCAGGTCTGTTGACTACGCCCCGAAAATAAATCGGAAACCAGTGTTGTTTGTCGAAGCGAAGGCATTGAACGACCCACTTACGGATGTTAAGTCCATAACACAGGTTGTTGGCTACGCTGCGAATGCTGGCGTTGAATGGTGTATTCTTACTAACGGGGTCACCTACAGGGTATACCGCAGCACAGAGCGGGCGGAGGCGCCTGATAAGCTGCTCTTCGAAGTTTCTTTGGATGCAAAGGAAACCGAGGGTATGACAGTCGAGCAAGTTGCAGAGCAATTTGCGCGTTTTTCCCGTGACGCAATGGCGGCGGGTTTGCTCGACGAAATTGGGGAACAGGTTTTCACGACCGGCAAGGTCAGAAAGGCGCTCGACAGACTATTTGCAGAAGGTCCGGGGACACTGATCAGACTGATAAGGTCAAGGATCGGCGATGAGAGCATTAAACCAGGCCAAGTGAAAAGTGCTCTCAAAAGGCTATGGAACCGGACGGCGGAAGGTGAACCGGCGCACATGGAAAAATCTGGTGCTCAAGCAACGGAGCGGCAAGCGCGAGGGAGAAGGGGCATAGATTACGGAGAAAGCCACCACGTAGACGGGCAACCTCAAGAGGTTGTGGAATTATTTCGCTCGGTTGACAAATTCTGCAGAGAGCTTGACCCGGCAAACGTGGAAAGGAGATATCTTTCCAAAAGCGTTAATTATAGTCACGGGAAGCATATTTTCTGCTGCGTTCACCTTCGCAAGAGCGGTCTTCGCGTATGGCTCAAGCTTAAGTATTCAGATTTACACAATCCGCCCGATTACGTGCGCGATGTTTCCGATATCGGACATTGGGGCGCGGGCGACGTAGAGATTGCCATCGACAAACTCGAAAGACTTGGGGTAGCAGAACATTACATTAAGCAGTCTTTTGACGCAAACAGGCGCAAGTGAACAAGCAGAATTTGCCGGGAATTGCGGGGGGTGGGAGAAGGAGAAAGGATTATGAAGCCGAAGGATTCAACAGGGAAGGAGGTTGCTGCAAACAAAGAGGATGTACTCGATGCTTCAACACTTTTCATTGGGTTTAGTGGTTCATTAGGAAGTGGTTGTACGTTTCTGGCCCAAGGTATCCAGACGATGTTGCGGGATACGTGTCATTATTACCGTCTGTCGGACATTCTGAGAGAAGAAGCTAAGGCGAGAGGTATAAAGAAACTCACGACGTCAAAATTACAGGACTTAGGTAATGAACTTCGCGCCGATAATGTGTCGATTCTTGCACAGAATACGCTCGAGAGGATAAAAGAGGACGCACTAAAGAATGCGGACTTGTACAGAAGCGACAAGAGTGTCATTGTTTTAGACGGAATAAGGAATGATGGAGAAGTCCGGTATTTTCGCCAGTATCCAAATTTCTACCTGATTTCAGTGCATGCCTCAAGAGAGACACGAAAGAAACGGTTGGTTGGTGATACACCAGAACAGCGTTTTAGAACCGAAAAGTCATTTGAGGATGCAGACAGGCGTGATGAGTCTGAGGACATTCCGCGAGGGCAACAGGTGAGGCTATGTAACTACTTGGCTGACATAATTATCGACAACAATAAAGACTATCCAACGGAAGCAAGAGCAGAGAGGGACAAGTATCTGTCGGACATTGTGCATGACTATGTAGGGCCGATTCAGGCCGTGCGGAACAGAGAAAAGCTAGCTTCCGACAGGCCGCCGTCGCTTGATGAAACACTGATGACGATGGCATATTGTATGAGCAAGAAATCAAGTTGTCTAAAGCGGAAGGTCGGCGCAGTTGTCGCTTACGTAGAGGGGTTCACAAGATTGCAGGGCAGTGATCCTCGAAAAGACGCGGGCATGAGATTTCAAGTCGTATCGGCTGGGTATAACGATGTTCCTTTAGGTTCGCCCCCTTGCGTATTTACTGATTACGCGAAGTGTTACCGCGAATACCTGCAGGAATTACAGGCCAAGAAGGTTCGTGCGTGCCCAAGGTGTGGCGAGAAAGTTCCCAAAAAGGTAGTTTGCCCCCATTGTGGCACAGCGAGGAACCCCGTGTTTGCAGATAAGTGCGTTAAATGCAACGCAACCATCCAACCTTATAAGTGTAAGAATTGCCGCGTAGACGTATTTGATATGCTGGTCCCAAGGGATAACCAAAGTTCGAGTAAGCTACTTGATATGTGCCGGTCGCTGCATGCTGAGGAGAACGGGATAATCGGTTTGGCAGGTGTAGCCAAAACAGGAAACGGTAGGCTTGTTCTATACACAACAACGTATCCATGCAACCTTTGTGCAAACAAAATAGTCGCGGCGGGAATAGAAGAAGTTGTTTTTGCAGAACCATATACGATTAGGGAAGCAGAAAAAATACTTGACGCCGGGGGGGTGAATGTGCAAAAATTCCAGGGTATTAAGAGTACGGCTTATTTTAGGCTATATTCTTGAAGGGTGGAGCCATGGACAAGAAAAGGCCAGCAAACAACGCAAGGACGAAGGGGGAAAGAAAAAAGGGGGATTCACCTAAGCAGGAGGGCCGGAGTGAGATTCCTAATGCGCTAAAAGGATTGCCTTTCACCGTGCGACCAATAAGGGCGTAGGTTAGTGTTGCGCGTGGGCAACGTAGGTGGCGACCGTACGCGCGGGCCTGCAAATGATTGAGGATGAAGGATAATTGATTAAGGGGGGGAAGTCCTTCGACTGCGGTCGAGATGGTCCCTTCGGCAGCGCTCAGGACGGGTGGAGGAACCGCGGGTAAATATGGGGAGAGGGCCCCGGTTAGAAATCCTGCAGAAGGTAGGCAGCCGTACCCTGACGGCCCGAGTGGGCGGCTTATTTCTAACGGGGTAAAGGCGAGGGTAAATATGGGGAAGCGGCCGACACAAGGGTGTCGGCGCTTGAGTTTTTGGCTGGGTGCTATTAGGATTAGTTGGCCGTTGCAGTCGCCCGCGTGGGTGGTCTGGAGGGCGGCGAGAAAAATAGTTGGAGGTGTTGTGTCATGTCCATGCAATTTTCTTCAGCGAAGGTTGATTTCGAGCTGGGCACGCTGACCTCGCCCGCTCCCGCGAAGGCCCGCGAGGATACGCCCTTCTGCATGGCGATACTCGCTGATTTTAGCGGCAGGGGCAATCGCGGCCTATGTGAAACGGGTCCTTCGCTGGCGTCCCGCCGGGCCGTGCGCGTCGATGTGGATAATATCGAGAGCCTGCCGGCCAGGTTCGGCACGGAGCTATATATTCCCGTGGGCGCCGCCGGGTCGTCTATCGCAATATCATTTTCCGAGCTGGACGACTTCCACCCCGACCGCATCTTCGACAGTGTGGAGATATTTCAGAAACTCAAGTCAACTCGCCGGCGTCTGCTCGATAGCGCCACATTTGCCGAGGCGGCTGCCGAAGTGCAATCCTGGGCGGCGGGGCAGGGGGGCGAGGCCGAGCCCTCGCAGGCCGACAGTGCCGCGGACGATTCGCCGGAATCCGAGGAATCAGACACAGATACGATAGAGCGTCTGCTGGGAAAAAGCCCGAGCATCAAACAACCTTCGGCGCCCGAAAGGCGATCTGCCGACATAGAGTCGCTCATTCGCGAGGTGGTCAAGCCTTACATAGTCCCGGCGCCTGATTCGCGGCAGGCGGACCTTGTCGCTCAGGTGGACGAGGCGATTAGCGGCCAGATGCGTGCGATCCTGCATCATCCCGATTTTCAAGCTGTGGAGGCGGCCTGGCGAAATCTGCACTTTCTGGTCAGCCGGGTGGAGACGGATGAAATGCTCAGGATGTATGCATTTGACGTGAGCAAAGCGGAGCTGGCGGCGGACCTGGCCGGCGCAGCGAATTTGGAATCGAGCGGGATATATCGACTGCTTGCAGAGCGGAGCGCCGGTGTGCAGGGCGCAGAGCCGTGGGCTGTGCTCGTGGCAGGCTACACTTTCGACAAGACCGAGCAGGACATCGAGCTGCTTCGAAACTTGGGCGGCGTGGCACAGGCGGCAGGGGCCCCGCTATTGGCCGCGGCAGGTTCGCACTTCGCAGGTTGCGAATCGATAGCAACGACGCCGGAACCCGAGGACTGGCGATGGCAGGCCGGCGAGCCAGCCACGCGTCGCTGGCAGGAGCTTCGGCGGTCGCCCGAGGCGAACTTCATCGGCCTGGCTCTGCCTCGATTCCTCTTGCGGCTGCCTTACGGTAAAGAGACCGAGCCGATCGACCGGTTTGATTTTCAGGAGCTGTCGGGCGTGGGCGACCACGAGCGTTACCTTTGGGGCAATCCTGCCGGCATCATTGCGTATTTGCTGGCTGCGGCGTTCAGCGAATACGGGTGGCGTGTTACCGAGGGACTCGGCAGCGATGTCGGCGGCCTGCCCATGCACGTCTGCAAGTCCGAGGCCGAGACGGACGTTACGCCCTGTGCCGAGACGTTTCTGAGCGAGCGGGCCGTGCGGGTTCTTATTGATAAGGGTCTTATGCCCGTGCTTTCCATAAAGGGTCAGGATGCCGTTCGGGCGCCGCGGTTTCAGTCGATTGCCGAGCCCGCGTCGCCGTTGGCGGGGCGCTGGCGATAGCATTCGTGTGATGCCGCCGGCTTGTGAGCGGCTTGCTTTCCGCTGACAATCCCACGGCCCTACGGCAGACAATCCTGACCGCCGGTCGCGGGTGTGTGACCGGTCGAGAAGAAGTTCATTCTCAGAATGCCGAGGTCACTGAAGTTGACAGCTTCGTCGTGGTTGAAGTCGGCACAGCAGTCGTAATTGGGCTGGCCCTTGATACTGAAGAAGGCGATCTTGAGCTGTCCCAAATCAATGAAGTTGACATTGCCATCGCAACTGGCGTCGCCTTTCGGCTGGCCGCCGCATTGCATGTACTCGTCCCAGCAAGGACGCCACCAAAAGCCGCAGCCGGTTATGTTCGGTATTGTACTGCTGGCGTCTTCGTTGACTATTCCGCCTCAGATTTCGTTGACAGTGATGGTGACCTCGGGGACGTAAGACCCTTCGACTCTGAATGAGACGAGGTCGCCGTAGTCGCTCGGGTCGGGGTCGACGCCGGGCGCATACGCCGAAGCCACCTCGATGGTCATGGCATTTGCGGCATCGAGCGTCCCCGGATAGTCGCCGCTGCACTTGCACGAGCCCCAATCGGTGACGTTCCCGCTGGAGTCAATCGAGATACTGCCCGGGAAAATCTGATACCCGTAATCGGCGCTGAGGCACACGACATTGGAAATGGCGCCGTCGCCGGCGAGCGTGATGTCGAACGCCATGCCGCGGACCGGGTTTTCTCCGCCTGCGCCCGAGAACGAAATTGTGACATCACAGCCATCCGCCGTGCACCAGACGTCCAGAGCCTGTACTGTCTGGGCGAAGATAAGGACTACCAAAGCAGCTATTACCTTTTTCATAATTCGACCTCCCTTTTTGGTTTTGATGAAAATGGTATATTCGGCGCCGGCTGTTTCGTGTTCTTACTGAATCGCGGCCCGGGGCCTGCCGGCAGGACAACAATATGGTTGTGGACGCCTTCCATTACCCGCGTTCTCCAGCCAAATAGTTCTTCCAACTCTACTATGATTATACCGGGGCTGCTGTCCGATAATCAAGCTTTTTTTTCACAAAAACGCGGATTCAGAAGAAATCTTTTCGTCGGCGAAGTTCGGCAAAGACCTCCACAGCCTTGGCGTGCGGCATTTTGAGGGCGGCCTGGAGCTGCGGCGTGTCCGCACGCAGAAAGGGATTGGTTGTTCTTTCGGCGAGCATTGTTGAAGGGACGGTGTGGGCGCCGGCTGCTGTCGCCTGTCTTATTTCGTCGAGGCGCTGCCTGACCGCCTCGTTGTCCGGCTCGATGCTCAAGGTGAATTCGTAATCTTCCTCTGCATAATCGTGGCCGCAATAGACGAGCGTATGGTCGGGCAACAGGGACAATTTCAGGAGCGAATTCCACATCGTCCGGGCGTCACATTCGAGGACTCGGCCGCAGCCGCCGGTGAACATGGTGTCGCCGGTCCAGAGGATTCCGCAGCCTTCGTCATTTGTCGCCGGCACATAATAGCACAGCGAGGTAGTGGTATGGCCGGGGGTGGCGATGACGTGAATTTCCATATCGCCGACGGTCAGGATTTGTTTATCACTTGCGACACGGTCGAGGCCGGGTATTCTCTGCCCGTCGGCGCCGACGACCTCGCAGCCGCGTTTTTTCAGCTCGGCGACGCCGGCGGTATGGTCCCAGTGGTGGTGCGTGACGAGAATCATGGCAAGTTTCAATTCGCGGGTTTGCAGCAGGTCCAATACGGCCGAACTGTCGGCTGGGTCAACCGCAACGGCCTTTGCCTGACCACACGGATAGAGATACATGAAGTTATCGCCCCGTGCCGGAATGGTTATCACACAATCCATCTTCTGTTCCATAGGATACAACAACCAACGGCCAAGGGCCAGCCCGGCTTCGTAGAGGACTTCGCCGTGGCAAGAGGGCTTCGCCGCGACAAGTTGGGTTCGTTTGGGTTCGTTTTGGCTTTGGGGGGCGTTTATGAGCCAAAAATTGGGTTTGCTTTGGGTTTGATTGGGTTTGTTTGGGTTCGTTTTTGAGGGGTAAAACTCGCCGTTTGTTCCGTAAGTCTTTGTCAAATAAAGGGTTTTGAATCCGCCGGAGGCGGACAAGATTGGGTTTGTTTTGCATAATTTGCTGATAAATTCGTACGTAATCCTTCGTACATTTTCACTTTCGGGGCAGTCAGATTCCTGGGGGTTTAGGCGGCCCGCCAAACAGACCCGCCAAACGAACCCGCCAGACGAACGGCGGGCAAGCGGCGGGCAAGCGGCGGGTAAATTTGCCGAGTTTGCCGGGGTTGTGTGAGACAGGGGCGGTCCCGGTGAGATAGGTGCGATGAGATAGACCCCGATGAGATAACTAACGCATCTCATGGGGTAAAGAGTCATCTCACGGGATGAATTTTGGGCCTTGGTAGCCATTCTGAAGGCGTCCGCGTTCGGTGTTGAGTGATTTAGACTATTCAATTTTGGGGTATTATACTCGATTTTGGGCTGGAAGTAAAGGAAAAAGACTGTGCATGCACAGAAATACTAAATCCTATCCGCCTCCGGCGGACAAGAGCTCGATCCGCCTACGTCAAGAGGAGCCGCCTACGGCGGGCAAGCGGCGGACAAGAATCCTAAACAATATCGAAATCCGAATTCGGCAATTAGGTAAACGGTGTTTTGTGGATTTTTTTGTGGGATTTCTATTGACAAGGAGGGCAAAGGCCGGATAATTGGGGCAGCGAACAGGGATATTGGCCACCGAGAGCATGTCAAGTGATAATTGATTCCGCCGGCCCGCCAGACAGACGGCGGCTAAAAGGCGGACGAGTGGCGTCAAGAACAAGAAATTTGTGAAAAAACTGCGGGAACTGGGATTTTTTTAATCAACAGGTGCGGGCTCACAAACGCCTTTATGGTGGATGGGATTGAAGAAATCCTAAATCCTAAGTGCTGAATCCTAAACAAATTCAAAGGACGGAAATTGAGAAATTCAAAAAGGGCGAGATACGAAGGACGAGTTACGAGATACGAAAATAAGGTTGTGCGAAGTTAGGGGTGCGCGAGTTGTGCGCACAGTGAAAAGATGATTATTGTCCGGATGTAACTGGTTAAATGGGATATTGGGTAAATGACTGCGTAACGGTACGTAGTGGGTTGTCAGCGCGAACGCGGTTGACATGATGGTTTCAACAATGCATTGCGCGGTAGAAGGGCGCATGCGGTTTTGTTCGAGGGGAAGGTATGTGGCAGTAGGCTTGTTGGAGAAGCAGAAGATGGAAGAAGATGAAAGACTTTTCAACCTGTATAAGCTGGCCATTCAAGAGCAACAATACTTTCTGAGTGAGCATCAGAAGCGAGTGGGTTTCTACATGGGACTGATCTCTGCATTGCTCGCAGGCACGGTCGCGGGATTCTTCAAATGCGAACGGTGGTACCACTACATAGTTCTCACGCTCGGACCTATATCGATGGGCGTCGTGGCAAATATAGCTATACAGGGAGTCGACCGGCTGTATCAGCGATTTCTCGAAGCAATTACTGTAATAAAGAAGCTGGAGGTGGATTTTGGCTTGGCCCGTGACCGCACTGTAGATGGACAAAATTTGCCTACGGGGGTCCAGAATAACTTGGCATCCTCTGATTCGAGTTGGATGTTGACCGAACCGCTGATCCCTTATCGGTATCTTCAGTCAGGTGGGGGAGGCACCTCGAAAGGGTGGGTTGACGCTCGGATGAGATTGGCGGGCGGCGGACGAAGAAACTACAACGGCGTAGTGTGTTCGCTTTTCAGTATGGTACGTGGACTGGGTATTGTTCTTACGTTTTTCTTGCTGATTATCGGAGCAGTTAAACTGAGCGCAGAACATCCGGAGGTCGGGCAGAAAGTCTCGGATTTGTTAAGAAGGGTGATTTGTGGCGGATGATGGGGATTGTGGGGCTGAAAAATGATGAATGAGAAGATATATTTCAAGATGGAGGGACCTGCCTTCCTCGATAATATGCCGCTGCACACGGTGCTCGCAGGGCTTTCCGAGCTGCAGAATATCGTGGACCGTACGTACTTGGTACTTTCAGAGCGGCAGAGAATATCCAGCGGTGACAGAGAGAGTTACAGGCTTGTTGCGCACGGTTTTGGACGGGGATCTTTCTGGAGTGAAATAGAAATATTCTGCGTTGTGACGCAGCTAATGTTACCGTTTGTGTCCCAACTGACACCGAAGACTTTGTGGGAGTTCACGAAGGAAGCGTTTGCTTTTCTCAAGCTGGTGCTGTCCCGTAGCAGAGAGGGTCGAACGCCGTCAATTGAGGCGAGTGAGGAAGGGACGGTGAACGTATGTTACGGGGGTAATCAGACGTTCAATTTCAACGCGCCGGTCATCCAGATTGGCAAGCAAGTGCTCCCGCACTACCAGCACTGGACGCAACTGGTAGAGAGGGAGGGTGTGAAGGAGATCTCAATGGGGGATCGGAACACGCCGGAGATCCGGATAGGAAGAGATGATACGAAGCTTTTCAATCAGCCAAGCGACTTGATCAGAAATGCAATTACTCTAAGATGTGAAATATTTGATTTCAACAAGTATAAGAATAGTGGAAAATTGGCTGTCGCAAGCGGACAAGCAGTTCCAGAAGGGCAATATGGGTTTTCGGTGGTAGGTACGGAGGATTATGTGCAATTTGTGCGGTCAATGTTGAAGACCAGCGTGATTGTGGAGTGCATACAAGAGATGACGCACAATGCGCTGGGGGAGCGTGTTATAGCCGGACTGCAGGTCCTGCGGGTACTAGCAAAGGGGCATGATGACTAGCGAGGTGGTCAAGATAGGTGGAATTGCGGGGTTGGGGAAACGGCTAAAGGGGGCAGGTGGGAGATCAAAGTATGCGAAGCGGAGGTTGAGAACGTTGCGTGTTCTCAGCCGCACTTGTAGGTTGATTAATGGGCTTTTGGGAGGATTCGGAGAGCCATGAAATACAAGGATATTATCGGCATTCTTCTAGCGATTGTCCTTGCGTCGCTGGGTATCATTTTCAAAGATTCAGTGATATTTGCCGTGTTGCTTCTTATTATTGCAGCCGGACTGCTCTGCGCGGTGGTTTTCAACTTCTTGGGGCAGCGAATGCCGCGCTTGATTCACACCAGGTCCGATGCGGAACAGCTCGTTCGACGGGTGTACGAAGATGCATCAATGCATGGTGGCCGCCTATTTGCAACTCACGTCCGGCCAGCGGCAACTTTGCCGTCCGAGGATATAGCTGCAAAATACCTGAAGAATATAAAAGGGCATCTTGAATATGAACGTTTTGTTTTCATAGAAGATCAGTATCGGCAGGCAGAGTGGATACGCGCGACTTTTTCAAAAATTGACTCAGATGCAAGCATCCGCATACATTCCATTGCATCACTTCCTATACTCCCTAGCGCTCTCTGGCGTGTTCTGCCGAGAGCCAATCTCCTGCTATACAACTTCGGAAACAAATATGTCAGCTTGCTTGGTCTTGACCGTCTAGTCACAACGGAGGAGCGTTTCCAAGACACAAATCTCGTCGTGGTGTCAAAGAATAAGCATACATTCCAAGTGTTGCATCGGTACTTCGAAGCAATAACAGCCAATAAACCGTGGGTGGAGTCAGACAGAACACTTTCGGAGTACGAAGCTGGGCACGCGCACCTGTTGGGCCAGGCTCGCGTGCAGAGTGTATTACTGCGTCTTCTGAACCTCTCTGACAGAGAACTGCAAGGCAAGGTACTTAATTGTGGTCTATTTGGTGGGCGTGCTCTGCAATTCGCCGGCCTTGTACACTCCGGGTCGAGCGAGGAGCACGAAGCAGACGTTGATCTGATGCTCATCACGGAGAAGGGTTCGAAGCCAAGTGTAAAGAGCCGTATTACAGCGGCTATAGGAGGGGAAGATGGTATTGATCTGGTATGGGGAGACGATGAAGATTACTTTTATAACTATCGGGTTGAGGACAGAGTTAACCTTGATATCGAGATATTCGAAAGGGAGGATCCCTTCTATGTAGAGCACCCGCTACTCGGACATTCAATATTCTCGTTCTATTTCACGCTCTACAGGCGTAATCGTGAAGTGGCGCTTCGAGACTTGGTTCCTCTACCTGATCCGTACCCCACGCGAAAGGAGAGAATGAAAGTGGTGCTGACGGACCGGAAAGGCATTCGGGATTTCATAGCCCATCTCGAGCGCGCTGCAGACAATACTGACCCACGCAGGGTCATTTCGCAACTTGTTAGGAACCTTGCTTGGGGAGTATCCGGCGTGCGCCAACATAGTGATGTGCGGGCCCTAGAAACAGTTCGGAATGAAGCAGAGTTTGCACCTTTGCTGCCACATCTGGTCGAAGCGTCCAGAGCATTGCGCCTCAGTAACGATGAAGTGAGAGGAAGGCACTCCGCAGGGGTGAAATGCTGTAAGGAGTTGCTGGCTGCGAGTGAGGCGTTGACAGGGGAGTTGATAGGGGAGTGAAAGGGAAGATTGCCACGGAGGGCCCGGTTAACACTCGCAATTTACCATTTACTATTACCCGGCAGAGCCGTCCATCAGGTTTGTGAAGGTTTTGAAGAGGTATTGGCCCCGGTTAGAAATCCTCCTTGAGGGAGGTCGCCGTACCCTGACGGCCCTGGAGGGCGGCTTATTTCTAACGGGGTAAAGGGCGGGGGAGGCGTTGTAAATGATTAAGGATGAGTGATTATTGATAAATGGGGGGCCAGATCCTTCGCTTCGCTCAGGATGACAATCGGGGTTGATCCATCAGTTTTGTAAACGTTTCGAACAGGTATTGGGAATCGTGAGGGCCGGGGGAGGCCTCGGGGTGGTACTGGACGCAGAAGGCGGGCAGGTTCTTGCAGCGGAAGCCCTCAACGGTGTTGTCGTTGAGGTTAAGGTGCGTCAGTTCGACGTCTCTACTTTTAAGGGAATCCAAATCGACGCAGAAGCCGTGGTTCTGGCTGGTGATTTCGATTTTGCCTGTCTCGAGGTTCTTGACGGGGTGGTTTGCGCCGTGGTGGCCGAACTTGAGCTTGTAGGTCTTTGCGCCGAGTGCGAGTGCGAGGAGCTGATGTCCGAGGCAGATGCCGAAGATGGGGAGTCTGCCGAGGAGGTTCCTTATGGTATCGATTGCGTATTCGACTGGTGCCGGGTCACCGGGTCCGTTGCTGAGGAAGATGCCGTCCGGCTTTTGCGCGAGGACGTCTTGGGCGGGCATGTGCGCGGGGGCGACGGTGACGTCGCAGGCGTGGGAGCGGAGCAGGCGGAGTATGTTTCGCTTGATGCCGAAGTCGAAGGCGACGACCTTGTATTTTTTGTCGGGGGTATTTTCGTCGCCGGTGAGGACGTCGAGGACGCCGTGGTTCCAGTGGTACGGCTTTTTGACGGTGACGTCTTTTACGATGTCCCTGTCGAGAAGGCCGGGGCAGCGGTCGAGCTTGTTTTTGAGGTCGGCCAGGGCGAGGCCTTTGGAGGAGATGATGCCCTTCATTGCGCCTTCGGTTCGGATGTGCCTGACGAGCTTTCGGGTGTCGATGTTCTGGAGGCCGACGATTCTGTTTGCTTTGAGGTAATCGCCGAGGGAGTTTTTGTTTCGCCAGCTGCTGGGGTAGTCGCAGTTTTCCTTTACGATGAAGCCTCGGGCGAAGATTTTGCGGGACTCGGTGTCGTCGGGGTTTGCGCCGTAGTTTCCGATGAGGGGGTATGTCATGGTGATAATCTGCTCGTGGTAGGAGGGGTCGGTGAGAATCTCCTGGTAGCCGGTCATGGCGGTGTTGAAGACGACCTCGCCGCAGGTTTGGCCTATTGCGCCGAAGGCGGCGCCGTGGAAAACTGTTCCATCTTCGAGCAGCAGGAGTGCTTTCATGTGTTGGGCCCCCGGCGGTAGTATAATTGAATGGGTTTGACGTCGAGCTTCTTTTGTTTTAGGGCGTCGATGGCCCTGACGACGGCGGCGGCGCCCCTGATGGTGGTGACGTAGGGGACCTGGCGGTCGAGTGCGGTCCTTCTTATGGAGAACGAGTCCATGACGGACTGGCGGGCGACGGTGGTGTTTATGATGAGGTCGATCTTGGCGTTTATTATGGCGTCGACGATGTTGGGTCTTCCCTCGGTGATTTTGAGGACGAACTCCGAGGGGATGTTGTTGTTGATGAAGGTGATGCAGGTGCCTTTTGTGGCGATGATTTTGAATCCCATTTTGTGCAGTGCGGCGGCGATCTGGACGGCGCGCGGTTTGTCGGCGTCTTTGACACTGAAGAAGACGTTTCCTGCGGTGGGGAGGGTGTTGCCTGCGGCGATCTGGGATTTCGCATAAGCGATGCCGAAGTCGTCGGAGATGCCCATGACCTCGCCGGTGGAGAGCATTTCGGGTCCGAGGAGGGTGTCGCAGCCGGGGAATTTGATGAAGGGGAAGACGGCCTCTTTGACGGCGAAGTGGCGCGGGTGGACCTGCTTTGTGAATTTGAGCTGGTCGAGGGTCATGCCGGTCATGACTTTTGCGGCGAGCTTTGCGAGGGGGACGCCGATGGATTTGCTGACGAAGGGGATGGTGCGGGAGGCGCGGGGATTGACTTCGAGGATGTAGAGCTGGTTATCCTTTACGGCGAACTGGATATTTATGAGGCCTTTGACTTTCAGTTCGAGGGCGAGCATTTTTGTCTGGCGTTCGATTTCGCCGAGCAGTTTTTTGCTGAGCGAGACTGGTGGGATGCTGCAGGCGCTGTCGCCGGAGTGGACGCCGGCTTCTTCGATGTGCTCCATGATTCCGCCGATGACGACGGTTTTTCCGTCGCTGATGGCGTCGACGTCGAGCTCGGTGGCGTCGTCGAGGAACTTGTCGATGAGGATGGGGTGTTCGCCGGAGGCCTCGATGGCGTTTTCGACGCAGTTCTTGAGTGACTTTTCGTCTCGGACGATTTGCATGGCGCGGCCGCCGAGGACGAAGGAGGGGCGGATGAGCAGGGGGTATCCGAGCTTTTTGGCGATGGTGAGGGTCTGTTTGTAGGTGGTGGCGGTGCCGCTGTACGGCTGGCGGAGGCGGAGCTTGTTGACGAGGCGGTTGAATCTTTTTCTGTCTTCGGCGCGGTCGATGCTGTCGGGTGAGGTGCCGATGATTTTGACGCCTGCTCTTTCGAGTGGGACGGCGAGCTTGAGCGGGGTCTGGCCGCCGAACTGGACGATTACGCCGTCGGGGTTTTCGGTCTGGACGATGGACATGACGTCTTCGAATGTGAGGGGCTCGAAGTAGAGTCGGTCGGAGGTGTCGTAGTCGGTGCTGACGGTTTCGGGGTTGCAGTTTACCATTATGGATTCGATGCCGATTTCTCGGAGTGCGAAGGCGGCGTGGACGCAACAGTAATCGAATTCGATACCCTGACCTATTCGGTTCGGTCCGCCGCCGAGGATGACGACCTTTCTATTGTCGGTGGGGTTGGCTTCGCACTGGTCTTCGAAGGTGGAATAGAGATAAGGGGTGGCGGCTTCGAATTCGGCGCCGCAGGTATCGACCATTTTGAAGACGGCGTTGATGCCGAGGGCCTGGCGGCGCTGTCTGAGCTTCAGTTCGTCGGTCTTCAGTGCGGAGGCGAGGAACCTGTCGCTGAAACCGTACTGCTTGGCCTTTAGCATGAGCGGGCGGTTTAGTTTTTCGGGGGTGGTCGATTTTATTTTTTCTTCGAGTCTGACGATGTCTCTTATGTTGTTGAGGAACCAGGGGTCGATTTTGGTGAGGTTATGGATTTCATCGACGTGCATTTTTCTGCGGAGGGCCTCGGCGACGTACCAGATTTTGTCCCAGCAGTTCGTTCTGAGCTTGTTTCTGAGCTCTTGTAACGAGAGTTTGCGGCCGGAGTACTTGCCGTTCAGGGCGTAGCGGTCTATTTCGAGGGACCTTACGGCCTTTTGGAGCGCCTCTTTGAAGGTTCGTCCGATGGCCATGGCCTCGCCGACGGATTTCATCTGGACGGTGAGCTCGGGGCTGGTGCGCGGGAATTTTTCGAAGGTGAAGCGGGGCCACTTAACGACACAGTAGTCGATGGTCGGCTCGAAGCAGGCGGGGGTTTTCTTCGTGATGTCGTTGGGGATTTCGTCGAGGGTGTAACCGACGGCGAGGAGCGAGGCGATTTTGGCGATGGGGAAGCCTGTGGCTTTTGAGGCGAGTGCGGAGCTTCGGGAGACCCTGGGGTTCATCTCGATTACGTATAGTTTTCCGTTTTGGGGATTGACGGCGAACTGTATATTGGAGCCTCCTGTTTCGACGCCGATGGCGCGGATTATTTTGAGGGAGGCGTCTCGCATGATTTGGTATTCTTTGTCGGTGAGGGTCTGTGCGGGGGCGACGGTGATGCTGTCGCCGGTATGTATGCCCATCGGGTCGAGGTTCTCGATTGGGCAGACAATGACGACGTTGTCTTTTCTGTCGCGCATGACCTCGAGCTCGTATTCCTTCCATCCGATGACAGATTCTTCGACGAGGACCTGGTTTTTGGGGCTCAGGTTCAGGCCCCAGTGGATAAACTGCTCGTACTCTTCGGCGTTGTATGCGACGTTACCGCCTGTGCCGCCGAGTGTGTATGAAGGCCTGATGATGGCGGGGAATCCGATATTCTGTATGACCTGGCTGGCCTCGTGCCAGTTGTGTGCGTAGCCGCTTCTGGGGACGTGGAGGCCACATTGCTCGATGGTTTTTTTGAAGCGGTCTCTTTCCTCTGCCCTTTTTATTGAGGCGAGGTTTGCTCCGAGGAGTCTGACGTTGTATTTCTTCAGTACGCCGGTCTCTGCCAGTGCGACGGCGGTATTGAGGCCTGTTTGTCCGCCGAGGGTGGGCAGGAGGCTGTCGGGCTTTTCTCGGCGGATGATTTTCTCGACCATATCGGGTGTAATGGGCTCGATGTAGGTTCGGTAGGCCATTTCGGGGTCGGTCATAATGGTGGCGGGATTGCTGTTTACGAGGACGACCTTGTATCCGGCTTTCCTTAGTACCTTGCAGGCCTGGGCGCCGGAGTAATCGAACTCGCAGCCCTGACCGATCACGATGGGGCCGGAACCTATTATGAGTATTTTATGTATGTCTGTGCGTTTTGGCATTCGACCGGGCGGCGCCTCGCTGGGAAATCTATCGGGAAATATAACGGTTTGTTATGGGCATTCGTCTATCCTTGCCGAAGGCCTTTGGTGTTATCTTGACGCCGGGCGGTGACTGTCTTCTTTTGTACTCGTTGAGGTCGACCATGCGTATCACGCGGTTGACGACGTCCTCGGGCAATCCTTCGGCTGCCATATCGTGTGGGGATTTATCCTCTTCGATGTAGCCTTTCAGTATTCGGTCGAGCAGGTCGTATTCGGGGAGCGAGTCCGTATCCTTCTGGTTTTCCTTTAGTTCGGCGCTGGGCGGCCGGTCGATAACGCTTTTCGGGATGACCTGGCGTCGGTGCATTTTATTGAGGTAGGCGGCCAGTTGGTAAACCATTGTCTTGGGCACGTCTTTTATGACGGCGAATCCGCCCGCGGTGTCGCCGTAGAGTGTGGAATAACCGACGGCGGTCTCGCTCTTATTGCCGGTGGTCAACACCATGTACGAAAGCTGGTTACTGAGCGTCATGAGTATAGTACCGCGAATTCTGGCTTGCAGGTTCTCATAAGCGATACCGGCGTGGGTCCACCCTTCGACATCCTTCAGGGTCTCATCGAACCTGTCGAGCACACGTGTAATGGGTATTGCGTGTAATTCTATGCCGAGATTCTTCGCCACCTTTCTGGCATCGGCAAGGGTTTCGCGACTGCTGAACTTTGACGGCATTGTGACGGCGACGACATTGGTGGCGGTCAGTGCATCAACGGCGAGAGCGGCTGTGAGGGCTGAGTCGATGCCTCCGCTGAGACCGATTATGACTTTTTCGAAACCGTTCTTGCGGACGTAGTCTCTGGTGCCGAGCAGCAGTGCGCCGTAGACCTCAGCTATGGGATCGGGGGGGCGGAGTCTCTTGCCGGTAGGTTGTTTTATGCCCTCGACCACCACGATTTTTCCCTTTTTCAAACTGATATCGGCAACAGGCATATCCTCTTCAAATGCCTTTGCCTGGCAAACGACGTTGCCGGCGGGGTCGAGGAACATGCTTCTGCCGTCAAAGACAAGCTCATCCTGACCGCCGACGAGGTTGCAATAAGCGACGGCGCAACCGAAATAAGTCGCACACTTTCGGAGGACTTCCTGCCGCTGTGTGATTTTGCCGAGGTGAAAAGGCGACGCCGATATATTCACAATCAGGTGCTTTGAGGCTGTTTCACCGAGGAACTGGTCCAATCGTTCGGGCTTCCATATATCCTCGCAGATGGTGAGCATGACAGCCATTCCGTTCAAGTTAATGAGTGCGGAGGCGTTTCCGGGCCTGAAGTATCTTCTCTCATCAAAGACGCCGTAGTTGGGCAGGACACACTTGCGGTAGATTTTGCTGATCCGGCCGCGCTGGAGGACGGCCAGGGAATTGAAATATCCGTCCCCAGCGGCTTCGGCAAAGCCGACGATTACGGTGATGTCCGGGCAGTAAGCGGCCAGCTGCTCGACCGCGCGGCGATTGTCGCGGAGGAAATGGTTTTTCAGGAGCAAATCTTCCGGGGGATAGCCGCAGACAGCCATCTCTGGAAAGACCAAAAGGTCCACGCTCTGGCGCATCGCTTCGGCACAGACCCTTCGCATGGCTTCGACATTTCCTTGTATGTCGCCTACAGAAGCATTAAATTGTCCGAGGCCTACTCGCAGTGCCATTTCCCGGCCCTTTCCGTCATTTACTTCACTTGCATCGCCGCATTTCAGCGTCGGTCGGATTTTGCATTTTGCTTCAACCACAGGTCGATTTCTGCTGCGGCCTGTCTTCCCGTATTTATTGCGTGGACGACAAGCGAGGCCCCAGTTATTGTGTCGCCAGCTGCGAATACCCAGGGCTCGCTGGTCCGGCAGTTTTTGACCAGCAGGTTGCCTCTTTGGTCCAGCTCGAGGCCGAGGTCTGTTATCAAACCTTCATGAACGGGATGCAGAAATCCCATCGCGAGGATTACGAGGTCGGCGTCCAGCTCAAGATTTGTTTCGGGCAGTTCCTTTATCTTCCAGCCGGCAGGTCTTTCTATCCACTGCACCTGGCAGGCGTGCAGGCGGCTGACCCGAGTCTGGACGCCTGAAATTCTTTTGGTCATCACACTCCAGAGCCGCTCGCAGCCTTCTTCGTGTGAGGAGGTGGTCCTCATGATTCTGGGCCATAAGGGCCATGGTGTGTCGGGCGGGGGGGAATCCGGGGGCTTGGGCAATATCTCAAGCTGATATATTTTTTTTGCGCCCTGACGTCTTGCGGTGCCAACGCAGTCGCTGCCGGTGTCGCCGCCGCCAATTACAATGACCACTTTGTCTTTTGCGGTAACGAGCCGGGATTCATCCGAGGCCTCACCGGCGTTCAGTTTGTTTTGCTCGGTGAGGTAGTCCATTGCGAACACAACATTCTCATATCCTCTGCCGGGGACAGCCAAATCCCTCGGCTGGCGTGCGCCCATCGTCAGGCAAGCGCAATCGAACATTTTGTGCAGGTATCGGGCGGAAATATCTTCTCCGACGTTGACGCCCGTCTGAAACTGGACGCCTTCGGCGGCAAGCTGGTTGAGTCGGCGGTCTATAATATACTTTTCGAGCTTGAAATCAGGAATGCCGTATCGCAGCATACCTCCCGGTCGTTCATCTTTTTCGAAGACAACGACATTATGGCCTGCCCTGGCGAGTTGTTGTGCGGCAGCCAGGCCTGCAGGTCCTGAGCCTACGACGGCCACTCGTTTGCCGGTTCTGCGTGGCGGGGGCTGGGGCTTGATCCAACCTTCCGAGAAGCCGCGTTCGACAATCTGAAACTCAATATGTCTTATGAGCACGGGCTCATCGCTGATGGCGAGGGTACAGGCGGTTTCGCATGGGGCGGGGCATACTCTTCCGGTAATTTCGGGGAAATTGTTTGTCAGGTGAAGATGCTCACAAGCCTGCCGCCATCGGTCCCTGTAAACCAGCTCGTTGATATCGGGAATGCAGTTCTGAAGGGGGCAGCCGGTGCCGTGGCAGAATGGTATTCCGCAGTCCATGCAGCGTGCGGCCTGGCGGCGAATCTCGTCGGGGGTGAGCGGCAAATCCAGCTCTCGGAAGTCGTGGACTCGTTCTTCGACGGGCCTATGTGCGACCTCGCGTCGTTTATGTTTGAGGAATCCCTTTACTTCGCCCATTGAAACACCTCTTCGGTGGCTGGGGTAGTCTCGGTATCGCGTCGTTCGGCGGCGCGCATTTTTTCGAGGGCTTTTCGATAGTCTATCGGAACGACTTTCACAAACTTACCCATCATGTCAGGCCAGGCGTCGAGGATCTGGCGGGCCCGTTTGCTTTCGGTCCAGCTCAAGTGGCGCCTGATCAAATCCTGGAGAAGCTGCTTGTCCTTTTCGTGCCACACGCTTTCAAGCTCGACCATATCAAGGTTACATAGTGTATCGAATAATTGCATTTCATCAAGAACGTAAGCGATGCCTCCGCTCATACCGGCGGCAAAATTGCAGCCTGTCTGACCGAGAACCACTACGGTGCCGCCGGTCATATACTCACAGGCGTGGTCGCCGACGCCCTCGACGACGGCAGCAGCACCGCTGTTGCGGACGCAGAATCTTTCGCCAGCCATGCCGTTGATGAAGACCTCTCCGGCGGTAGCGCCGTAGAGCACTGTGTTTCCGACGATAATGTTTTCATGGGCGAGGAAGGGCACCTTTTCAGGTGTTGCGACGACGATGCGCCCTCCGGAGAGGCCTTTGCCGAGGTAGTCGTTGCTTTCTCCGATAAGTTTGAGCGTAACACCCGGCGCCAGAAAGGCGCCGAAGCTCTGGCCGGCGGAGCCCTTTAGAACGATTTCAAGGGTGCCGTCGGGCAGTCCCTCGGGGCCATATTTCTTAACGATACTATTGCTGAGAATCGCGCCTACGGTTCGGTTGATATTGCGAATGGGCATTTCTATAAGGGTTTTGCTTTTATTTTCGAGAGCATCCTTTGCCTTTTCGAGAATCTGCCAGTCGAGGTTGTCATCAATTCTGGCGGGCTGGGCTTTGCTGCATCTTAATTCAGTTGCCTGTTCGAAATGCGGCTGGCGGAGGACGGCGGAAAAATCGAGGCCTTTTGCTTTCCAGTGTTCGATGGCCTTTCGCATTTGCAGACGGTTTGTTCTGCCGATCATATCCTCGAATTTTCTGAAGCCGAGCTGTGCCATGATTTGGCGTACCTCTTCGGCGACGAAGTTCATGAATCGCTGCACATATTCGGGTTTTCCGGCGAATCTGGCCCTTAGCTCGGGGTCCTGTGTTCCTATGCCGAACGGGCAGGCGCCTTCGTGGCACTTTCTGAGGAGGGTGCAGCCTATTGCGACGAGTGCGGCGGTTCCGAATCCGAACTTCTCTGCGCCGAGCATGGCCGCGACGACGATGTCTCTACCGGTTTTCATCTGTCCGTCGGCCTGGACCCTGATTCGGTCGCGAAGGCGATTCATCACGAGAACCTGCTGAGTCTCTGCCAGGCCCAGCTCCCAGGGGCAGCCGGTGTGCTTGATGGATGAAAGGGGGCTTGCACCGGTGCCGCCATCGTGTCCGCTGATGAGGACCTCGTCGGCATTTCCCTTTGCTACGCCTGCGGCAATAGTTCCGACGCCCACCTCGGCGACGAGCTTGACGGAAACCTTGACGCCGGGGTTGCCGCATTTAAGGTCGTAGATGAGCTGGGCCAAATCCTCTATCGAATAGATGTCGTGGTGGGGGGGCGGCGATATGAGGGTTACGCCCGGTGTGGAGTAGCGCAGAGCCGCGATTTCTTCGGTTACCTTGTGTCCGGGCAGCTGGCCTCCCTCGCCGGGCTTGGCGCCCTGTGCTATCTTGATCTGGAGTTCTTTTGCGTTGGCGAGATAGTATGCGGTGACGCCGAATCGCCCGCTGGCGACCTGTTTTATTGCGCAGTTTTTCGAATCGCCGTTCGGTTCGGGCCGATAGCGTGCCGGGTCTTCGCCTCCCTCACCGGTGTTGCTCATGGCCTCTATTCGGTTCATTGCGACTGCGAGGCACTCGTGCGCCTCTTTACTGATTGAGCCGTGACTCATCGCACCGGTGCAGAATCTCTTTACGATTTCGCTCGCGGGCTCAACTTCATCTACCGGTATTGATTCGCCGGGTATAAAATCGAACAATCCCCGCAGCGTGCACAGCTTTTGCGACTGGTCGTTAACGGCCGCGGCATAATCAGCATAGGCCCGCGAATCATCGTATTTTACGGCGTGTTGAAGGCGGGATACTGTTGTCGGGTTCCAGAGATGCCGTTCGCCGCCGTGTCTGAAATGGTATTCACCGCCGAAATCCAGCTCGAGCGTTCCGGAAGGGCGCTGCTGGAATGCGGCCGTGTGGCGCGCCACGGCCTCTGCGGCGATTTGTTCAAGGCCGATGCCTGCGATGCGAGAGCTGGTTCCGGTGAAATACTCGTCGACAACTGAGCGATTGAGGCCGATGGCCTCGAACAACTGTGCGCCGGTGTAGCTGCGAAGGGTGGAGATACCCATTTTGCTCATCGTTTTGAGGATGCCCTTCTTGACGGCGGCGATGTAATTATCGGCTATCTGAATGGGCTCCATCTTTTCCGGCAGCTCGTTTTGGCGATGGAGCTCATCGAGCGACTCGAAAACCAAATATGGATTGATGGCGTTTGCGCCGTATCCGCACAAGAGGCAGAAGTGCATGACCTCTCTGGGCTCTCCGCTTTCCACTATCAAACCGGTCTGGCCACGAAGTCCGCGGTTGAGCAGAGCGTGGTGAACAGCGGCAGTAGCCAGTAAGGATGGAATCGGCGCTACGTTCTGCGAGATGTCACGGTCGCTGATGACAATTAGCGATGCACCTTCTCCGACGGCTTTTTGCGACATTTCAATCAGATTATCCAAGCCACGACGAAGGGTGGCTGCGGCATCGGAGGCATCTGCATCGAAAACAGCAGGGATGGTGGCAACCTTGAAGTCCTCGCGCTTAACGGTCCGCAGTCGCTGGAGGTCCTCGTTTGTCAGGACGGGATGGGGCAGCTTCAACTGGCGGCAGTGCTGCGGCGTCTCATCGAGGATGTTGCGTTTTTTGCCGGTGAACATCATCAGGCTCATCACGAGGCCCTCGCGGAGGGGGTCGATGGCGGGGTTGGTCACCTGTGCGAACAACTGCTTGAAATAATTGAACAGCAGTTTGGGCTTGTCGGAAAGAACTGCCAGCGGCGTATCATTGCCCATTGAGCCGACCGGCTCCTGGCCGTTGACCGCCATGGGCAGGAGGATCATTTTGATTTCCTCTCGTGTATAGCCGAAGCTGCGCATTCTCTGGAATATTGTCTGGGGGTCGGTGGCGACCAGCCTTGGCGTATCAAACAGGCCTCGAAGCTCAATGCGGTTTTCTTCGAGCCACCTTCGGTAAGGTTTCTGGCGCGCGATTTTGCTTTTGATCTCGTTGTCGGTGATAATTCGGCCTTCGCGCGTGTCAACGAGGAACATGTGGCCCGGGCGGAGGCGGCCTTTTCTGCGAATTTTTTCCGGTGGGAATTCCACGACACCCGCTTCGCTGGCAAGTATGGCGAGGCCGTCGGTCGTGACCAGGTATCTGCAGGGGCGCAGGCCGTTGCGGTCGAGTGTTCCGCCGATGATTCTTCCGTCGGTGAAGACCATAGCGGCGGGGCCGTCCCAGGGCTCCATTATGGCCGAGTGATATTCGTAGAATGCGCGTTTATCGGTGCTGATATGATACTTTGGTCCGAAGGCTTCTGGTATCATCATCATCATCGAATGGGGTATGCTTCGGCCGGCGCGGATGAGCAGCTCAACGGCGGCATCGAAGCATGCCGAGTCGCTCATGTCGGGCGTGAGGACGGGAAACAGGTCCTTGATGTCATCTGCGAAGACATCGCTGGTCATTTCCGTCTCTCGGGCGCGCATCCAGTTTCGGTTTCCGCTGAGGGTGTTGATTTCGCCGTTGTGTGCAATACATCTGAAGGGCTGTGCGAGCCGCCAGTTGGGGAAGGTGTTGGTGCTGTATCGCTGGTGGACAATTGCCAGCGCGGACTTGACTCGCTGGTCGGCCAGGTCTGGGTAATAGGCAAACAGCTGCCAGGCCATGAACATTCCCTTGTAGCAGATGGTGCGGCAGGAAAGGGATGGCAGGTAGAAATCGTTTCCCTGTTCGGCCAGGCTCTCGCGGACCAGGCGTTCGGCGCGTTTTCGCGCCAGGTACAGGCGTCTTTCGAGGAGTTCGGCGTCGGCGCCGGCGCCGTCCACAAAAACCTGTTTGATGGAGGGTTCAGCCTGAAGGGCTATCTCTCCGAGGCAGTCGTTGGATGCAGGGACGTCTCGCCAGCCGAGGACTTTCATTCCATAGTGGTTAATTGCTGATTCGAGAATCTGGTCGCACTGTTGGCGGAGTCCGGCGGTTTGTGAGCCGAACACCATGCCCACGGCGTATTTGGAGGGCGGGGGCAGAGTTATTTTTAGGTTCTTGCACTCGCCCAAGAAGAACTCATGGGGGATCTGGAAAAGAATTCCGGCGCCGTCTCCTGTCGCCTCGTCGGCGCCGGCGGCGCCGCGGTGCCTCAGATTCACTATGATCTGTTTGCCGTAGTCAATTATCGCATGGTCGGCCTTACCTGAGATGTTTACGACCGCACCTATACCGCAGGCGTCGTGCTCGCGCCGTCTCTCGTACAGACCTTGATTTATCAACTCCACGGCCATCGCAAATTGTGTTCACTCCAACAGCAGATTCACAGAGTGGGTATTTACTCCCGAACAATGAAGCCCCGGAAAACTGCTTTCACACACCAGTATATGTGCGTTCTCCAAACTCGGTAGCCTCATTCTCTTAATACATATCATAAACAGATGCGATAACATAAACACTCTTTCTAATAATACAGCACTTGTGACCGGGCAAGCTGTACCAGGCATGCCGTTTTTCGGTCCAAGCGAAGGCCCTGGGCCGCGCAGAGAGTAATTTCGCGCCCAAGGCCGTCAACCAGACTGCGCACTAATATGTCCTATCAACTGTCGTAATACAAGTGAAACTCGTAGGGATGCGGTCGAAGAGCAAGCTCATTAAGTTCTTTCTCACGTTTCCAGTTAATCCAGGTCTCGATCAAATCGTATGTGAACACGCCGCTGGCGGTAAGAAATTCATAGTCTTTTTCCAGGGCGTCAACGGCCTCGTCGAGCGAGCCGGGCGTCTTGGGATACTTTGCGAGCTCTTCGGGCGTCATCTCGTAGATGTCCCTGTCCAGCGGCTCTCCGGGGTCTATCTTGTTTGTGATGCCGTCGATGGCGGCCATGAGCATGGCGGTCCAGGCGAGGTAGCCGTTGCATGTGGGGTCGGGACAGCGAAATTCCAAGCGTTTGGCCTTAGGGTTTTCGGAGTACATCGGGATGCGGATTCCCGCGGAACGATTTCGCTTGGACATCACCAGATTGACCGGCGCCTCAAAGCCGGGCACCAGCCGGCGGTACGAGTTTGTGGTCGGCGCCGCAAAGGCAAGGATGGCCGGGGCGTGTTTGAGCATGCCGCCTATGGAGTAGAGCCCGATGTTACTGAGGCCGGCGTACCCCTTGTCCGCGAAGAGGGGTTTTCCGCCTTTCCAGAGGGAAAAGTGTGTATGCATTCCGCTGCCGTTGTCCTGAAAGACGGGCTTTGGCATAAAAGTCACCGTTTTGTCACGGCGTTTTGCAACATTCTTTACGATGTACTTGTACCACATGAACTGGTCTGCCATCTTGACGAGGTCTGCAAACTTCATATCTATTTCGGCCTGACCGGCAGTGGCGACCTCGTGGTGGTGGGCCTCGACGACTATACCGACTTTCTGCATCTCCGCCACCATCTCACCGCGCAGGTCATGGTAGGTATCGGTGGGGCTGACGGGGAAGTAGCCGCCTTTGAAGCTGGGTTTGTAGCCGAGGTTGGGCTCTTCAAAGCGGGCGGTGTTCCACGCGCCCTCGACGGAATCGATTGAGTACATGCCGGTGTGCTGATTCTGCTCGTAGCGGACCTCGTCGAAGATGAAGAACTCGGGTTCGGGGCCGATGTAGCAGGTGTCGGCGATGCCCGTACTCTTGAGGTAAGCCGCGCCTTTCCTTGCAACGTGTCTCGGGTCGCGTGTGTAGTCCTCTTTTGTTATGGGATCGACAATGTTTGCAATAATGCTTACCGTCGGCTCCCTGAAGAAGGGGTCGAGGACGGTTGTGTTCGGGTCGGGCAGGGCGAGCATGTCCGAGACGTGTATTCCCTGCCAGCCGCGGATTGACGAGCCGTCGAATCCGACGCCGTCCTTGAATGTCTCTTCATCCCAGGTGTCAATGGGAAAGGAGCAGTGCTGCCATGTTCCCAGCAGGTCGGTAAACTTCAGGTCAACCATTTTTGCGTTGTTCTTTTTTGCGAACTCAAAAAATTCCTTGGGTGCCATCTTTTCTTCCTTTCCAAAAGTGAGTCTGTTTTTTTGCCTTTTTAGGGGCGTTTAGCCAATTGCTTTTCCGCCTCTTTCACCGGTTCGGATTCTGATACACTCAACAAGGTCCAGTACGAATATCTTGCCGTCGCCGATTTGTCCTGTTTTTGCGCCTTCGATAATGGCGTCGACGGTTTTTTCCACGAAGCCTTCGTTGACAGCGATTTCAAGCCTTACCTTTTTCAGCAGATTGACCTCGAATTTGATACCGCGGTAGCTCTCCTCATATCCCATCTGTTCGCCGCAGCCGAGCGCATTGGTTACGGACATCTTAAAGACCTCCTTCTTACAGAGTGCCTTCTTTACGTCCTGCAGTTTATGCGGCTGAATATATGCTATTATGAGTTTCATATCTTACTCCTTGTTGCCCAACAGTCTCAGCTTGTGCTGAATATCTGGAAGCCGCCGTAAGCTTCCATACCGTGTTCGCCGATGTCCAGACCGCGCAGCTCTTCTTCGCGGCTGACCCTCAATCCCACTGTAAGGTCAATCAGTTTGAATACGATAGCCATAGTCACAACGACAAAAGCAACCGCCGTTGCGCTGCCGACCATTTGGATACCCAGTTGCATGGGGTTGCCGCTGTAAACGAAACCGTTGTTTGGCAGCCCCAGCGTTTTGCTGCCGAAGATACCGACGCATAGTGTACCCCAGACGCCGCAGATACCATGAACGGGAACGGCCCCCACCGGGTCATCGATTTGCAGCTTGTCGAGCAGCTCAACGCCCCTGACGACAATGTAGCCGGCGGAAGCGCCGATGACTATTGCCGCCCATGGTTCGACGTAGGCGCATGGTGCGGTTATTGCCACAAGTCCGGCCAAAGCGCCGTTCATGGCCATGGACAGGTCGGGCTTTCCGAATCGCTTCCAGACGGTGACCATGGCGGCGATACCTCCGAGTGCGGCGGCAAGGTTCGTGTTGATCGCGACGCGGCCAATCGTTGAGCCGTCGGTTACGCCGAGGGTCGAGCCGGCATTGAACCCGAACCAGCCGAACCAGAGAATAAATACTCCCAAAGAGGCCAGCGGAATGCTGTGGCCGGCGAGCACGTTCGGCCTGCCGTCGATCCCGTACTTGCCCTCTCGGGGCTTAAGTATGCTCGTGCCGACCAGTGCGGCGAAACCACCGACGGTGTGCACAACCGTGGAGCCTGCAAAATCGGCGAAGCCCATCTTTGCCAGCCAGCCGCCGCCCCATATCCAGTGCCCCACAAGGGGGTAAATCAAGGCGGATACTACGAAGGAATAAATCAGGTACCCCACGAATTTCATTCGTTCGGCCATGCCTCCTGCGACTATGGTTGCGGCTGCTCCGCAGAATGCGGCCTGGAACAGCCAGAAGGCATAAAGCGGTATCCCGTTGACCGTGTCATCGAGACCGAAGAGGCACCAGCCTCGCATGCCCATGAAGCCGTTGCCGTCGCCAAACATGAGGCCGTAGCCGATAAGGAAGAAGCCCAGCGAAGCCATACAGAAATCAAGGAAGTTCTTTGTCAGGATGTTGCAGGTATTCTTGGCCTGTATGAAGCCGGCCTCGACCATTCCGAAGCCGGCCTGCATAAAGAAGACGAGGAAGGCGGCCACGAGAACCCATACGGTATCGAGGCCCATCTTGAGCTGGTCGGTGGTAATGGCTGCAACGGCGTTTTCTTCGCCGGCCGATTCGGCAAATGCGGCGCCGGCGGACAAGGCAATCCACGCCAACATAATGATAAGTAGCAACTTTTTCACTTCCTTACCCTTTCAGCGTATTCTCAAAACGCTTTCGAAATCCCTACACCGACAAAGAAGAAATCGCTGTCTGTTCCGTACACATTGCTTTGGCGTATATCATCGCCGACCAAAGTGACGTAGTTCACGCTCGGAGCGACGGTCCAGCCGCTGATTTTAACGGGAAAAGAGGCCGAGAGCGCAAGATCGTTGAGCTTGCTCTTGTCGGGTCCCCAATAGAACTTGTTGTAACTGCTGCTGCCCCAGCCAAGGCCAGCCGCGAGGTCGATGCCGACCGGGATATCGTGCGCGATCTCGATGACGTCTTCAAAGCTGTGTCCGACGCCTAATAAAATGTAGGTCCCATCGACCTCATCGACATCGTGATAGAACGTTACCGACGGATTTGCAGGCACGTCAAGAGCGAGCCCCCAATAGAGCTCCAGCGTATCGTCTGCGGCGCCGCTAACGGGAAAATCGTAGTAGATAAGCCCGACTGAGCAGCCCAGAGCTTCGATGCCGGGAAACTGTCCGGAATAGTCAAGCGTCAGGTCGGCCTCCGTGAAGTCTCCATTCTTATCGTTCTCAGTGGTCAGGTCGAGATTACCCCATGCAGAGGCGGTAAATCCCTTGTAGCCGGCGCTGACGCCGGGCTGAAAGACCCAGTCATCGACCAGATTCTGTCCCCGCCAGATGTATTTGCCGAAGAAATCGGCAGTAACTTCGAAGCTGATATTGTCCTTTGCCAGGGCAGTCTTGTTTGTCCAAGAGAACAACACACTTGCAACTACCAGCCAAACGTCAACCTTTGTCATTTTGCAGAATTCCCTTCTGAACTTTGTTGTTTGAGGTTTTGGCTCCTCACCAACGCGGAAGAGCCTCAATACACCTTTTGCTTATATGAGCAAAGGCCGTGCCAAGCAGGAGAAAACTGCACTATGCCAACCTTAAGTGCTTACTCAATAAAGAGATATGCTCGACACGGCACCAGCGAGCGTGAGAGCAGATGTCTACATAAACGTAGATTTACGGCGGGTTGTCTACAAATATGTAGATTATCGTGAAGTCAGATGTATTTCGGGTGGATGTTGTACTTCTTTATCTTATAGCCGAGGATGCGCTCGGTTATACCGAGCTCTTTTGCAGCCTTTCGCTGCCGGCCTCCGCACTTCTTGAGCGCATCGACGATAAGCTCTCTCTCCATATTCTCGACGATCTCCGCCATCGACCTCTGTGAGGGCGGTGCGGTCTTCTCTATCATCTGGAGTGACGGGGGCATGTGCTCAGAGCGGATTACGTCGCCGTCGCACAATAGCACCGCGCGTTCGATGCAGTTCTCCAATTCCCTCACGTTTCCCGGCCAGTGGTATCGCGTCAGCATCTCGATGGCCGGCGTCGAAATGCGCTTGATGTCCTTGCTGCTGGCGCCGGCGAGTTTCTCGAGGAAGTAGTCGGCCAGAAGCATTATGTCGTCCTTGCGTTCTCTCAAAGGCGGCAGATAAATCGGAAACACGTTTATGCGATAGTAGAGGTCTTCGCGAAACAGGGCCTTTTCAATCTGCTCTTCGAGGTTCTTGTTTGTTGCGACGACGATTCTAACGTTTGCTTTTATGGTTTCGTAGCCGCCCAGGCGTTCGAATTCCTTGAACTGAATCACCCTTAAGAGCTTGACCTGGAGATTCAGTGGAAAATCTCCAATTTCATCAAGAAAGATAGTTCCACCGTTAGCCCTCTCGAAGCGACCAAGCTTCCTCTCAATTGCGCCGGTAAAGGCGCCTTTCTCGTGGCCGAAAAGCTCACTTTCGAGCAGTGTCTCAGGCAGGGCCGTGCAGTTTACCTTCACAAAAGGCTTTTCGGAGCGAGGACTGTTATAGTGAATGGCGTGCGCAACAAGGTCCTTTCCTGTACCGCTTTCGCCGCGAATCAGAACGGTGGTGTTGCTGTCGGCAACCTGCTCGATAAGACGATAGACCTGCTGCATCGTGCTGCTGCTGCCGACCATGTTGTGTATGTTGAATCGGTCCTTCAGCTCCTGGCGAAGGCGTACATTCTCGTCACGAAGGCGGTTCCGGTCGGATTCGACGAGCCGGTGCAGCTTGACGGCCTGACCCACCATGGTCGCGATGACGTTAAGCAGCTCGATGTTCACCTCGAATTGCTCCTTTTTCTCTGCTCTTCGGTCCACACTCAACGCCCCGATAGTATTTCCTTCAAGCTTGATGGGGACACAGAAGAAGGCAATCCTCTTGCCCTCGGCAGCCTTTCTTGACCTGGTTCTGTACAGAAAGCGCGGGTCTTTGGAAATGTCGGGCACGATTATCGCCTTGCCGGTCTGAACAACCGTTCCGGTTATTCCCTCGCCAACCTTGTAGCTGCCCAGTTTCTTGGACTTCTCGCTCAGCCCGTGCGCGACTCTGATATTTATGGTCTCACTGCCAGGATCGAGAAGGGTAATGGTTCCCCTGCGGAGCTTCAGATGCGTGTCCAGCGACCTCAGTATTGACGTCAGGGTCATTTCAAGGTCGAGCGAATCGGCCAGGGCCTTGGATATATCGCTTAACAGTTGGACCTGGGTTGAGAGTTTTGGCTTCATTGGTTGACCTTTCACAAAGAACACGCACAGATATTAACAAAATTGTAGGTAAACCTCAAGGAATTACAATAATGTGGTTTTGCAGATGTGGTGGGCCGGCTGGCCCCGGGCATGGGAGGCCTGGCAGCGGGTAGTCGGGCCAAGAAGGGGGGCAACACCTCTTGGCGGCGGCAAGACCCGAATGGGCAGAATGGGGAAAACGCCTTGTGGAGCGGAGAGGGCTGCAATAGTCTGAAGATAGAGCCCTTGCTTTGGTTAAGGAGAAAAGTGGCGAGAAAGCTGGAGAGTGAGCAAGGGCCCCAAACAGAACGGAGCCACTATAATTAATACACGGTTTCGGCCGATGGGTTCGCACAAAACGCTGAGATAGGCTCTTAGGAATGTTTTTCGGGATTGACGCGTCTGCAAAATGAGTGAGTTTGGGGTGCAGTAAGGTCGGGGCTGTGTGCCGGGCGAGCCAGCAATTCCTACCAAGCGGGTGGGTTATTGTGGCTCAACGGGCTTTAGCCGAGACGGACTGGTCGGCGGCAGGGCAAAGATCGTGCAGGTTTTGGCAGAGGCAATAGCTCGCAAAATCTGCTTTCTCAGCCTTGTTTTCGACGAGAAACTCATCAGTAAGAAGGTTGTCCGTCTCTGCTCACAGCGATCGTCAACTGAGATTTCTCTTGATTGGCCAAGAGCATCGGGGCATTTGATGTTGATTCAAAGGGCGTGAGGGCCGCGTGGGCAGAATATTTCTGCTCCAGCCGGTCCAATGTCAAACAAACGCCAGCTATCGTTGCTGGTTCTCATACTTCGGGAGTTCTCTCTTGAGGGTTTCTATGCTTTTTGTGACGGAGGTTGTCAGTTCGCCCAGGTGAGAAGTTTCCGGATGTGCTCGCAGACTGCCCAAAAGTCGCAATGCCCCGGTGTAATCGGCGCTCTCTCCGAGCATGATAGCAGATTGAAGCTTCGCGTATTCCTGAATGGTTTCCAGAAGGGCTTCTCTCCAAGATTCACTATCTATAGCCGCAACGTCAGCAGAGCATATCCTGGCAAGCACCTCGACGGCCTTTTCCTTCTGACCGAGTGTATCCAAAAGCCAGGCATAGTGATATTGCAGGAGAATTCCTCCGTAGGCGCCCTCGTGCTGTTGACAGAGCTGCTCAAGGGTATTGACAAGCTCGCGGGCTGAAGTTTTCGTTTTCGAGCTCTTGAGCCAACCGATAGCCTGGGCCGGCGCACTAAAGCTGCCATTTGCAAACTCGATATTCTCAGAGGCGCTTTTGAGGAACTTGACGCACGCTGTCTCGAATTTGACCACGCGTGTTCGGTAATACTGCGGGTAATCTGCGGTAAGCGTTTGCGCGGCCTTAAGGTACTGCTCAACGTTTCCCTGGCGCAAATGCAGCCGGCTTGCTCTATCCTCCGCCAACGGCCCGTATGAGGCCAGGAGGCCTGGGTCTTTCTGACGTTTCAACACCTGAATCAAACGGTTGTACTCAGCGATTCCGGCGTCGAAGTCACGTCGGGTTTCGTAAATCTCGGCCCGGCTGAACAAGGCCGCACACCAAAGTCTCTTGAATACCGAGTCATTAGTGTCCTCGCTGGCTAAAGAAAGCTGTTGCTCGGCAAGACTCGCGAGGCGGTTGAAAGCCTCAAGAGCTTCAGCGTCACGGCCCAACATCCTGCATATTTGGCCAGTCATATTACAACTGCATATTCGCACAAGCTGCGGACAGTCAGTATCATTTGCAAGCCGCGAGAGCACGGCGTTGGCAGCCTCCAGCATGCCAACCTTGAAATAAGTAATCCCTATTTGGTATTTGATCCTGGCCTCCAGATAGGCGTCCTGACACTGGGGCAGCGCTTTCTCCAAGCTGGCAACCACGGAATTGGCCTCGGTAGCTGAAATAGTGCCCGGCGCGTCATACGCGGCGATAATCGCAGCGGCCGCCGTGCGAGTATCAGCACGAGAGACGCCCGATGTCAGCATGGCGATCAGACTGACCAAGGCAAAATGAGACAATTTACTACCTGCTGATGACCCGTTGCTTTTTCGGATATCCATCTCTTGCCCTCATCGAATTAAAGGTTGTTATCTCGATACTGCTTTGCGGTTTTACATCATCTGATCCTGCGGCGAGATTCTGCGTCTGAGAAATGCGGACGCATTGCATACCAACCGAACCGGTGCTCCGTATTAGTATGGCCTCCCATGAGCCCTCCCAGCAGCCGCCGTACTTGACCAGGTCGAATGAGACCGATTCAAACTGGCACAGGGTTAACGGGGATTCCCATCGCCAGCCGTCAAATATTGTCATGGGCAGGCTCTGTGGGTGATGTGCTGCACCGTACTCGGCAAGCAATCTTGCCAGTTCCTGCGGGCATGACTCGGTCTTTGTGTGGCTTACCGCCGCTGCCAGCGCCGCTGAGTAGGAATAGCCGGTTCGCAGCTTGCAGGAAGAATTTATCTCGGGGCCAAACTTGGCGGCAGGAACCCAAATGCCAATGTTTTCCAGGATGATCGGCTCAAAAAGAAAGGTCTCCATTGGCGGCAGCTCCGGCAAACTGGAAGTCGAGGGATGGTCAGAAGCCGGAAGAACCTGCGTGCACACACAGCACAGGAGAAAGTACGATAGGGCTGTCAACACAAGTCTCATAGGAGTCTCCTTACGGGGGAAAAGCTTATATTTGTGGTCAGAGCGGCCCGTTGACGTATACGAAGATGATGCTTTGCGAGGCCGCAAATGGGCATTTTGTCGGAATTTGGCTGCGTTCGCGCCACCGCATATTGCATACCGGCCGTTGTTTCTTTGTTCGCACACCACGAATTCATCTTAAATACCTTTAACCTACCAATAGCATAGCGAAGCTGCCTTTCCAAGTGTTGATAATTGCCTCTGATTTTTTTGGACGTGTTCGACGAGGTTGTTCTCGCATTGCCGGAGGCGGCCTTGCCGGTGGTATGGAAGGCAAATAGCCGAGAAACGACCAGGCACACAAATAAAACAGGTTTTCTGAGGCATCTTTTATCCCGTATCAAGATGGCACTTTGTGCGTGTCGAGAGTCTCGGCGGAAAGGGGCGTTTGTCATTGGGCGTGGAATGAGCTTTGTTAGCACCAATCTGGGAGTGGTCGGCCGGTAGTCAAAGGTGGGCTGGGCCGGCCATACCGGACGTTCCGTCCGCAGCTCAGGATTTTATATTCTCTGTGAATGCGACTCTTAAGACTTCCTCAGCGGTGGTGAGTCCCTGCATGATTTTGCTTACGCCGCTCTCCAGTAATCCGCCGTATCCCTTTTCTCGTGCGATGGCCCTTAGCTGCGACTCGGTGCCTCCGGCGGTGAGCTTTTCCCGCATGTCGTTATCGATAACGAGGAACTCGAATATGGGCAGCCGGCCCAGATAGCCGGTCTTGGCGCAGGCGTTGCAGCCCATGCCGTGATAGAACGTGGAGTTGTTCGCCTGCTCGGGCTCAATCTTCAAACACTTCATGACGTCCTCACCGAGCCTGACGGGCTCCTTGCAGCGGTCGCAGATTCTTCTGACCAGGCGCTGGGCCACCACCAGGTTCAGCGTCGAAGCCAGCAGATAAGGCTCGACGCCCATATACACGAATCGGCTGATGGCGCTGGGTGCATCGTTGGTATGGAAGGTGCTCAGGACCAGGTGCCCGGTCATGGAGGCCTTTATGGCGATCTCGATGGTCTCCTTGTCTCGGATTTCACCGATGAGAATAATGTCCGGGTCCTGTCGAAGGATGGCCCGCAGGCACAGCGCGAAATCGAGGTCGATTTCGGGCTTGACCTGAATCTGGTTGATTCCTGCGAGGCGGTACTCGACGGGGTCCTCGACGGTGGTGATGTTCTTTGTCGGGTCCTTGAGGTAGTTGAGGGCCGAGTACAGGGTAGTGCTTTTTCCGCTGCCGGTGGGTCCTGTGACGACAATGATGCCGTGCGGCTGGGCCAATATGCCCTTGAACTGCTTGAGCAGCTCCGGCTCGAATCCCAGCTCTGCGATGTTATGGTTCACCGCGGCGGCGTCGAGAATACGCATGACGACCTTTTCGCCGTAGATGGTGGGAATGACCGAGACTCTCACGTCGATGCTCCGGCCGGAGGCCTTCATTTTGAACCTGCCGTCCTGGGGGAGTCTGCGTTCGGCGATGTCCATCATCGAGAGAATCTTCATTCTGGCGACGACTGCGGCTTGCATCTTTCTGGGGGGCGGGACCATATCGCGAAGGATGCCGTCGATTCTCATGCGAATGGCCATGGATTTTTCCTGGGGCTCAATGTGAATGTCACTGGCGCGGCTTTTGACCGCCTGGCTCAGCAGCAAATCGACGAAGCGAATCACAGGCGCCTTGGTCGCCGCCGCCTCGCTGGTGACGTCCTCATCATCCATATCGGCTTCGATGGCCACGTCCCCTTCATTATCAACTTCCAGCTCAACCAGGTCGCGCAGCCGCTGCTCTTCGAGGTCCGAGCCGTGGTAAACGATTTCAATGGCCTTGCGAATCTCGTGCGCCGAGCTGACCACCACCTTGATCTGCCGCTTTATCTTCAGCGCGATAGTGTCGATGGCGATAACGTTGAGCGGGTCTGCCATGGCGACCACCACCTTGTCATCGAGCTCGCCGATCGCCGCCACACAGAAACGCTTGGCAATGCTCTCGGGCAGCATACGCGCGATGTTCATATCTATTCGCTGGATGTCATCGAAGCGGATATACTCCATTGAAAGATGTTCGGCGAGGGAGCCGGTCACCTCGGCATCGTCGAGCATTTTGAGCCGCAGCAGGACCTCTCCGAGGCGTCCGCCGTGCAGGCGCTGCTCGTTGAGGGCCTCGATTAGCTCGCGGTGTGTGATGAGTCCCTTGGAAATAAGGAACTCGCCGAAGAGAAGATCAACTTCGGCGTTTTGTGTCTTTTTTCCTGTTTGTGTCGTTGGCAGCATTTGGCTACCTCGAGCAGCATTTATTCTCGATAGTTTTTTTCATGGCAGCGGAGCCGGAGCTCAATCGGCCATGAGCTCTATTTCCTCGTTTTCAGGAGCGGCAATTTCGTGGAGGCTGCCGGCGGCCTGCATCACCTGGTCAATATTGTTCCCGGCAGACTCCAGACTCTCTTTCAATTGGGGGCTGATTTGCCCGAAGGCGCCGGATCCGGCATCGCAGACGACATCCTTCAAGACAGCCAAAGGGTCGAGCAACTGGTCCAACACTTCAGCAGCCGTCTGCTTCTTGCGGCGATTATTTTGCTTTAGTCGTCGAATCTCAGATCTGAGGGCGTTCTCTACCTGCATTCGCTCGGAGATGTCCCTGGCGATTACCACGAGTGCGACCTGCTCGCCGGTTTCGTCTCTGACTTCGGATTTGGAAAGAGAAACCGGAAATTCTTCGCCGGTTTTTCTTCGGTGGAAGAACGCCACTTCCCATCCGCCGATGACCTGGTAAGCACTCGTGGCGCCGCCGGCGTGTGAGCTTCGGGCCCAGAGGATAGAATCCTCTTTTCCGAGAATTTCTTCTTCAGTGTACCGGTAAGTCCCACAGAAGGCCTGGTTGACAAAGATGATTCTGCCGTCCATATCGGTGATGTAGACACAGTCTTCCGTGCTCATAATTGCACGTGACAACAACTGGCGTTCCTGTTCGGTCTGTTCGTGCTCGGCGATTTCGCGCCTGAGCTGCTCGTTTGACTTGGTAAGTTCAATGGTATGTTCGTGCAGCTGCCTCTCGGCGACCCACTTTGAGCCCAGAGCGACGGCTAACTGGCGAATCTCGTGAGGGTGAAAAGGCTTCTGGAGGTAGAGCAACTTATCGGCGGGCCTGACTCGACGACTGATATCCGAAGGGTCAATATCGGAATAGGCCGTTACGACGACTAATTGTGCGTGGGGGTCCAGTGCTCTTATCTGTTCTGCGGCCCAGACTCCGTCCGGTCCCGGCGGCATGCGTACGTCGACAAAGACCACTGCAAATGGTTTGTCCTGCTTAACGGCTGCGCGGACTTCTTCGACGGCTTCCTCGGCCTGACGGCACAGCACGAGGTCGAACGAGGCGGCCAGTGGGGCCGGGCAAGTCGTCGGAAAGAGTTTGGCATAGAGGTCCTGGAACTTTCGGTTTACCTCGTCAAGCACACGGTTTGGACATAGAATCTCCCGAAATTCATCAAGGATGGCCTGTTCATCGTCGACCACAAGTATCCGGGGACTATATGGTTCTTGTTGCTTCATGATTTTGCCTCGGCAGTTTCATTTAGAAGGCAGGCGGCGTTTCGAGAGACAGGTAGCAGTATATGCAAGCAGGCGCCGTGCCCCTTGCCGCTGCTCTCGGCGTAGATCTGTCCGTTCATCATGCTGACGGCATTTGCACACCAGTGCAAGCCGATGCCGGAAGGGATGTTATGCTTTGTCGAGAAGCCCCTTTCAAAGATGCGGTCCAGATTTTCGGGCTCGATACCTTCTCCGTTGTCGCTGATGCGGACATCGACCATCTGAACGCCGTCCGCTTTTTCCACACTTGCTCGAATGTAAATATTTCCTGGCGCTGAGGCGGCTCTGCATATTGACTCGGCCGCGTTGAGCAGCACATTATTGAATACCTGCAAGATGGTAATACTGTGGGCCATCATCGGCTCAATGGTTTCAACGGAGGGGTCTATTTTGATGCAAAGCTGCCGGGCAATATCTCCAGGCAGCAGAGCAATCGAGTCCCGCAGGAGCTCGTCCAGTCTGACCTGCTCGGCGGGGAGCTGTGCGTGGCTGAACTTGCCCTGCTGGTCGAGCATTTCTTCAATTTGCGAAAGCATCCTTGCGATGTCGTCGAGGTTTTCTTTTGTCGAGTGCACAAATGCGGCGAGGTTCATACACGAAAGATTGATGACTTCAATAAGGTCGTTCCTTCTTGCAGATGAGTCGTGCACCTGTTCCAGCTCGGCCTGTGCGGTTTGAATCTTCTCGAGGGGGACTTCGTGCAGCTTTTCGCGAAGGCTTCCGATGCGTGTGACCAGGGGCGTCATGACGTTGCGGGCATTGTGCAGGACGCCGGCGGCGACCTCTGCCTTGCCGAGGTTGTAGCACTGCTCAGAGAGCTTCCTTCGAGACTCTGCGAGCTGCTGGACCATCCGGTCAAACTCTCGTGCCAGTGCGCCGATTTCGTCGCGCCGGTCCAAAGGCAACAGTGAGGTGGAGCTGCAACTATTGCCGATGGCGGTGACATGTCTGGTCAACTTACTAATCGGGCCAACGACGGTATTTCGCAGGAGGAACCACAGGACGAGCAGCACGATGAGCCCGGCGGTCAGGTTGGACAGGAGATTGGACCGGATGAAGCCGGCAATTGCCCCGGACTTGATGTCGCGGGGCAGGTCCACGCGCATCAAAAGCGCCGGGACCGCCTTGATATCATACAAGACGGCATAGACGCTCAAGCACTCGTCACTGAGTTGTCGCATGTAGAACTGAGATTCGGCTTTGATGTGACCAATCGCCTCTTTTTCGCAGTCCGGCATAAGGCGGTCGGCCACCATCCAGACTCTGAAGTCGGCGGAAGTCTGTTCGCCGAGGGTCTTAAGCAAGATGTCATTAAGGAACCTGCCGATGATGAGTGTTCCGTGGTTCGGGCCTGTATCTGGGGAGGTGGTGATAGGGCTGGAGGCCATCAGCATCGGGCCGTGGCTGGTCAGGCATAGGCCGGCGGTTGAGGCGTCAGGAGTATTATGGCCGAGCAGTGGATGGGTTATTGGCCAGAAGGCGGCTGGAAATTCCTCAAGCTGAATCTTCTGCTTTGTTTCAAGGTCTCGGATTTCGCCCCAGACCACGTCGCCCTCTGTGGTACAGAAGCAGATGAGGTTGACTTTGTTGTTGGTGAAAGCATCGATACCCAGTTTTGTTCGGACGTAACCGTCGTTTGGTTTTTTGACAAACTGGCGCGTATCGTCCGATGTTGCCCACTCATTTGCAGACTTTTCGAGATTGGAGATTTCTCTTTTGAGCGTGCTGATACAACGTCTGATTGTGTTTTGGGCTTCAGTCTGTTCGAGAGAGACGAAGCTGGGCAGGACAAAGAACTGCTGGCTTGTATAATCGACGCCGGCATACAGGGCGACCACAGCCAGCACGATAAGCAGTATTTTTGCCTGTAGTGACATGACAAATTTTTTCATCGTATTTTGCACCAAGAGCAAGGTTCCGTAAATGTGTTGCTAATCGACAAATGATGGCGGCAGTATTACAAAAATGATTGGCAACGCGGCCTTTGGAGCAGAGGCAGTGCCCGGCGCGGCCTTTCAGTTTGAGCAGGTCCCATAAGTCCGGGAATTGCCGGCGTCGGTTGTATGTACGGGTGCTGACCGCCCGGAGTGAGGGGTCGGAGGGGTGAAGCCAAACCCCCGTGTGTTCGCAGGTTGGAGATGCGAGATGGTCGCCTGGCCCGGAAACAATCCCCGTAAGGGTTCTCGGGGGCGGTTGGCGGGGGATTCGTGGTGCTATCTCTTTAAGTTGCCGCCGTCTATTGTCGATGCTGATTGCAGTATGCTCCCACGGTCTGGATAGAGAATATAGGTATGGAAAAGGAAAACCCAATAATTTCATTTCTTAGAGAAGAGAAGATACTTGACGAGGGAGCTCTTCAGGCCGTGGTGGACAAACACCAGCAGACGGGGCAAAGTCTGATAAGCATCCTGAAGGAGGAGAATTTTCTGGATGAGGAGTCGTTAACGAAGGCGATTGCGTGCGTCAATGGGATCGAGTTTGTGAATCTCTCTGCCGATATGGTGGATCCGATGCTGGCGCACCTGGTGTCTTACGATGTAGCCAGCAGGTACAACTTGATTCCGGTACGTAAGGAGGGTGGCCGGCTGCTGGTGGCAATGAGCTCGCCTTTGAATCTGTCGGTTCGGGACCAAATTGAGATAACCACGGGATACGAGGTTGTCCCTGTGGCGGCTACGGCTCTGGCCATAAAGCAGGCGATACACTGTCATTTCAATGTGGCGAATGTAACCAAACAGGCGATAGTCTCGATGCGGTTGAAAGAGGATCGGGACAAGGGGCCGCTGTACGGCGGCGCCGAGCACAGTGTGATAAGGAGGGCGGATTCACCCATTACGAAGCTGGTTTCATCCATAATAAGCAGTGCTATCGACGCTCGGGCGAGCGATATACACATTGAACCGCGGGACTCGGAGGTGAGTGTACGTTACCGCATAGACGGAACGCTGCGGCCCGCCATAAACGTACCGTTGTCCGCACAGCTTGAGCTCGTCTCGCACATCAAAGTTATCGCTGATATGGACATTTCGGAGCGCAGGCTGCCCCAAGACGGGCATATGATTACACGTCACGACGGCAAAGAGTATGATCTGCGGGTCTCGTCGCTGCCGGCAATAGGAGGAGAGAAAGTGGTCATCAGAATTCTGGACAAGGATGTGGACAGGTGGTCGATCGATGAGATCGTCACATCGCCTCTGGACAATCGCAAGTTCCGGTCCATGGTGGAAAATCCCAACGGCATGCTTTTGCTTACGGGGCCGACGGGATGCGGCAAGACCACGACGCTCTACGGGATCCTGCAACTGCTTAACACTCCCGAGAGGAACATAATTACGGTTGAGGACCCTGTCGAGTATCGTATTGACGGTATCACGCAGGTCCAGATTCATCCGGCGGCGGGCAGGACTTTTGCGTCCGCTCTTCGCAGTATAGTCAGGCAGGACCCGGACATCATACTGGTCGGGGAAATTCGTGATCTGGAGACTGCCGAGATAGCGGTCAGCGCCGCCCTGACGGGGCATTTGGTCTTGAGCACATTGCACACCAATGACGCCGCCGGTGCCATCTCGCGTCTGCTCAACCTTGGAATACCACCCTTTCTCGTTGCTTCGGCGCTTCTGGGCACCGCTGCGCAAAGGCTGATCAGGGTCTCATGCTCGAAATGCACACAGAGCCACGAGCCCTCGCAAGAGGAACTCAAGTGTCTCCTGGGTGAGTCCGGCGCGGATGCGCGGCCGGTGCTTTACCGGGGCGGGGGCTGTGACAACTGTTACAATACGGGTTATTACGGGCGCAAGAGCATTTATGAGATACTGAGCATCTCGGCGGAAATCAGAAGAATGATCGTTCACGGAAGCAGCGATGATGCAATCAAACAACAGTCCATCGACGAAGGGATGCGAACACTTCGGCAAAGCGCGCTTGGTGAAGTTTGCGCCGGCGCAACCACGCTGGACGAGGTGATGCGAGTTGTGGAGGTGAGGCTGCGATGAGGGGACTCTATCAGTACACTGCAAAAGACCAGGCCGGCAGGCAGTACTCGGGCACCTATGATGACGTTGCGAGCGTGGCAGCTCTTCGGAAAGAGCTGGGCAAGATGGGATATGTCTTGGTACGGGCCCGTCGGGGCAGGAAGCCCGCGGCGAGGCGCAAGAAGGTCAAGCAGTCGGAGGTAGTTACGTTTGTCTATAAATTTGCGGAGATGTATTCGGCGGGGCTGTCCATAGCCAAGTCGCTTGAGACGCTGGAGCAGCAGACAGATAATTCGAGCTTTCGGGGGGTAATCGCCGATATTCGTCAAAACATAGAAACCGGCTCGAGCCTGCAGAAAGCTTTCAGCAAGTATACTGATATATTCTCGAACTTTTTCGTAGGAATGCTGGAGGCGGGCGAGTCCGGGGCCAAGCTGGGGCAGGCCCTCGGGATGAGTGCGGCTTACCTGGAAAAGCGAATGGACCTGCGGCGGCAGATAAGGTCCGCCTTTGCCTATCCGATCATGGTTTGCATCGTATGTCTGGTGGTTGTCAGCGGGCTTGTAGGGTTTGTGGTGCCTGTTTTCTCCAAGTTGTATTCGCAGCTTCATGTGCGTTTGCCCGGTCCCACTCAGGCGCTGGTCAGTCTAAGCTATATACTGAGGCACTACTGGTGGATAATCGTGCTGGTGATGATAGGGGCGTCAATGTTATGGCGCCGGCTCTCAAGGGACCCACGTATCCGCGCGAGGCTGGATGTTGTGAAGCTCACCATGCCGGTTTTCGGCAAACTCAATCACATGGTTGTGATGTCGCACTTTACGCGGACGTTTGCGATGCTGGCTTCCGTGGACGTTTCGCTGATCAGGGCGCTGGAGGTGGCATCTGCGGTGGCCCACAATCATAAACTGAGTGAAATCACAAAAGAGCTGCAACTGGGGATCGAGGCTGGCAATTCCGTCGGCGAGTGCTTCAGAAAGTATGACATTTTCCCTCCGGCGATCACGCAACTGGCCCTTTCCGGAGAGGAAGTGGGCGAGCTGCCGCAAATGCTCAATAGAGGCGCGGACTTTCTCGACAAGGACATAGAAAGAACGGTGCATGCTTTGATTGCCAAACTTGAGCCGCTGCTAACGGTCATAATGGGGGTCGTCGTTGCAATTATCCTTATGGCAGTGTATCTGCCCATGTTCGATTATATGCGTCACCTGGAATAGGCGTCGCTCATATCTGTGGAACATCCTGTCGCGAGAAAAATGGGCGAAGAAGCCCGGCAAGCGCGTATGGGCGTGGGTTTTGTCGTCGCATTCTGGGCGGCTTACAGTTATCAGACACAGCAATGGAAGCGACGCCGTACGCTTCCGATAAAAGAGTCTCGGCGGCGGCAACAGAAGCTAAAACGCGGCGGATAAGGTTTGCAGTCATGTCCTGATAAAGCGGCGGCGACTTTGTGTCGATTACTCTGTCGACAGTCGGACTGAATATAATCTTTTTAGAAAGGGAAAGAGATGAATTCGAGAAAAGGTTTTACACTGGTCGAGCTGTTGATTGTGGTCCTGATCCTCGGCGCGCTGGCGGCTATCGCCGTTCCGAGAATCATGGGCGGCGCCAAGACGGCAAAGATCAACGCGTGCAAGACAAACGTTGACATGCTGAACTCACAGATCGAGCTATACTATGCCAACAAAGACGCCTGGCCGACGGCGCTCACGGACGTGACCAGCGACCCCAATTACTTCCCCGAGAGTACACCCGAATGCCCGTTTGGAACAACCTATAGTTACAGCGCAGTGACGCACCGTGTCAGTGGGCACAACCATTGATGAGAGAGGCGGATTGAGCATAAGCTCTGTATGCAGTGCTGAAGAGAGAGATCGGAAAAGGTGGCTGGACACGGTTGCCGGCCATCTTTTTCTTTTTTGAGCGGCATTACCGATGGCGTCAAGGAAACCAAAGGGCTTTAGTTTGCTCGAGGCGATTATTGTCGTCACGTTTATCGCCGTTATCGCGGCTATTGCCGTGCCCCGGCTGAACTTCGCGGTAATCTCCAAGCAAAGAGCCGAGTGCGCCGCCAGGAAGATTGTCACCGACCTTCATCGGACGCGCCAGCTTGCCATTACGCATGCTGCGACCAATCCTGCCGGTTATGCACTCAATATGCTGGGTGCTGTTCCCTACAGCTCTTACGAGATCGTAAGACTCGACTCCGTTGACACGGTGGACTCCCTCGCGATTGAGTCTCGGGTCACGTGCGAGGGCGGCGTGACTTTTGAGTTCGGACCTTTGGGAAATCTGGAGCCCGGCAGCGATACTCAGATGACCGTCTCGGCTGAAGGCAAGACATTCACAATCACGATTGTTCCGGCGACAGGAGCGATAAAATGCGTGGAGAACTGAACAGTCGGACGTGGCTTCATGCGCCCGGCAGGATAGGTGGCGACAAATCACCAAGGCCTGAGCGGCACCCGGCCGGTCGGAAATGCCACACGGCAGGGCGGCAAGGCCGCACACGGCAGAAACTATCGGGATTCACCCTGACCGAGGTTGTAATCGCCTCGACGCTGCTTATTCTTGCGATGGTGCCCATTCTGAGGGCGCTAACAGGTGCGATTGCCAGCGGCACCATCGTGGAACGACGGACGCAAAGTCTGGTTCTGGCTCAGGGCAAGCTCGACGACATAAGGGCGCGCTCGATATACAACTACGACCAGGATTTTTCGCAAAGCAGCCTGTCGCTCGGGGGTGGGTATCTTTGTGATGTGGCCGACAGCATCCAAAGCAGCGACCTGCGGCGAATCAGCGTATCGGTCGGCCACGATAAGAACGGCAACACCAGCCTGGAGACCGGTGAAATCGAGGTCAGGCTGAGCACACTGCTGGCCAGAAGATGGTAGGGGGGGCGTGCTGTCGCTCGCTTTAGGCTCAGCAGAATCGGCAACTTATAGGACGCGCAAAGAAACCCCCAGGATATCCATACTGCGAAGATTATTGACGCCTATAAAAACCCCCTCAGATCGGCGGATTTGTGTGCCAAATACGTTTTTTCTGAGGTTATCTGCCACCCGACACATATTCAAAAACTGAGGTGAAATCGCCCCACTTTCATGCCGAAAGAACCAGGGATAAGAGCAGAGACTGTGCGCTGAAAGAAGTAAGAAGATGCCGTACGGAAAAAACAGAACAATCGCCCTACGGGGGGCCCTGACGCTTACCGAGATGGTGATAGCGCTGGCCATAGCAGCCATCGTCTTTTCAGTGGTGCTGCCGCAATTGCGAGCAATTCAAAACAGTTGGGATTCGAGAGAAGGCGCCTCGGAGACGCTGCAAAACGGGCGGGTGCTGATGGACCATTTGTACCGGCGCCTCTCCGGAGCGGTGCGCATAAAAAAGGTGAGTGGTCCTTCCGAAACCAACGGCTACGTCGAGTTCCAGACCTGCGACGGCAACAACATGCGATACGAGGTTGGCGCCGGCAATTATGTTGATTTTGGGATCGCAGGGAGTCTGGCGGATCTGGCGGGGCCGGTCAGCCGGCTGCAATTCACCTGCTATGATGCGTTCGATTTAACCACTCCAATAACCGACGTCAACTCCATACGCTGTGTGAAAGTCCAGGCCACGCTGACAAACCCTGCCAGGCTCGATGAGGACATGACCTTCACCACTCAGGCCTATATCCGCACCAATGCCTTACCGGCTGCAGGCGGCGGCATCTCAAAAAAATCGGAGCCCTGGCTTACCTTTGATACCATTGGTATGGAATCGGCATTGTGCCAGATAGACCAGACGCATTACCTTTGCGCTTACCGGGGCGATAGAGATGACGGCTACGCATTGGTCTTGACCGTGGATAAGGGCAACTGGGGTGTCAGCAGAGGAACACCTTTTGAGTATGACACCAAGAATGGCATGGAACCGGCGTTGTGCCAGATAGACCAGACGCATTACCTTTGTGCTTACCGGGGGGATGGAGACGATGGGTGGGCCGTGGTCTTGACGGTGGACACCGGCACTGGGAATGTCAGCAAAGGCCCACCCCTTGAGTATGACGCTGAGAATGGCTTAACACCCGCTTTAGCCAAAATAGACGAGACGCACTATCTTTGCGCCTACAAAGGTACCGGGGGTCCGATGGCGACGGTTCTGACGGTGGGCACAGGGACCTGGACGATAACAAATCAACCACCTTTTCCGTTTGACGTTGGAGGCGTGACGCCTGAGTTATCCAAGATAGACGATACGCATTATCTCTGTGGCTACACCGGACCATATCAAGATGGTTGGTCGATAGTCCTGACCGTAGACACCGTTGACTGGACAGTCTCCGGGGAGACGCTTTTTGGGTGTACCGCCGGCACCTATGCATCGGAACCGGACTTGGCTAAGATAGACGAGACGCACTGTCTTTATGTCTTCTCGACCAACATTTGGCAGGGCTGCGCACTCATTATAACAGTTGATCCCGCCGATTGGACGCTGAGCAAGGATCACGCATATTCTCATTACGTATTCGATTCTGTGGCAGCTCACGACCTGGAGCTGTGCAGAATAGATGATAGGAATTTTCTTTGTGCCTATTATGGACCATCAAATGTCGGACTGGTGACTGTTTTAACTGTCGACACGGGCGACTTGTCCATAAGCCATAAGCCGCCTTTTACCTTTGAGCCAGGCACATGCGCGAGACCCAGGTTGTGCCAGATAGATGCGGCCCACTACCTGTGTGCATATTCCGGACTCAGCAGCCAGGGTTATGCCGGAGTGCTCGAATCGAGAGGGGGGATACTACCGTAAGCGGTGAAGATCATCATGATGAAGGCGAAGTTCAGACATAATGGTTCCCCCGTTAGAAATTGCAAAGTGGCTCAGAATATGGGGCAGAGACCGAAGATTTCTAACGGGGGTTCGGTGCTGCTGATTGCTATTTTTGTCATCGCGCTGCTCTCGGCGGTGGTGATCGGTATTCTGCAGGTCAATACCGAACAGATACAGATTATGCGAAATCAGATAGGCGCCGCCGAGGCGCTTGCCATTGCCGAGGCGGGCCTCAATGACGGCTTTGCCCAGATACGAGCCGACGACAAGTGGGCGACGGGGTTTGCCGACAAGGCCTTCGAGGGAGGCTCGTATGCTGTCACGATAGCCGGCAGTGGGCCCAATCTGAAAATCGTCTCCACCGGCAGCTCGGCCCGTGGGTTTGTCGCCAGGGTCGAGGCCGACGTGACATTGGGAGGCCCTGCCCCTTACGTGATAAGGATCGACAATCTGAGGATTAACGAATGAAGCTCGGCAGCAAGAACGCCCTGGGAATAGACATATCGGAAACCAGAATAAGACTGGTGCTGCTCAAGGGCGGCTCACAGGGTGCGGAGCTGGTGAACACGGCGAGTCTGCCCGTTCCAAAGGGCGCGATAAAGGACGGGAACGTTGCGGATGCCGCACTGCTTGCCCATGCGCTCAAGGAGCTGAAGGTGCGCAACAAGATAAGCTGGACGAACCATGCCGCCGTATCATTGCTGGCCCATCCCCTGGTATTGCAAATCATCGAGCTGCCCAGTCCGCTGCCCACAAATGTTGGGCAGTTTGTTCAGAACGAGGTCAAGCGGTGTGTTGCGTTGTCGGGCAAAACAGTTTCTTTTGACTACTGTCGGGTGGGCTCCGGCAGGGAGGGGGAGGGGCGGCTTCTGGTCGTGGCCACAGATGAGCAAAAGGTAGCGGCGCTTGCGGAGGTTTGCAGCCGCGCCGGGCTGAATGTGGAGGCGATTGAGCCGCCGGTTGTCGCCTGGGCCAGAGCGTTATATCCGAGGAAGATAGCCGGTGAATCTGATTCTAATCTGCTGTTGGCCACGCTGCGCGACGGCATCCTGACTTTGTGCGTATTCAGAGGGCAGAGTCTGGATTTTGTCAGAACCAAGAGTATCAGTGAACGAGAGCCTGCGTCTGGTGCGCTCTGTGAGTGGATTGCCCGGGAATTGAACGCGATTATCAGGTTCTATGATTTCGAGGTAACCAACGTCGGGGAAAAGTGGGAAATAGTCGTGGCGCCGGAAGACGGTCTGCTGCCTGAGGATGGCGAGCAGCTTCTGAGGGGGGCGGTGCCAACCGCGAGCGTACAGTTAAGAACCGCTGAAAGCGCATGGCAGGATACTCCTTTTGCCAAGAGCGCTTGTTCTGAGGACCCTTCCGTGGTCGGCATAGGCCTGGCGATGAGGCTTTTGGGTATGGATGGGGCCAATCTGAGAATAGACCTTGCTCCTCCGGAGTCGGCGGAAGTCAGGTCGGTCAAGAACCATGTTCTTTTGACCGCGAACATAGCGGCCTTATTGCTTCTGGTGATGATATTGGCGGCCGGTGCGCTGGGGTGGATGACCCGGCATGTGAACCGGAGAATCGGCCAGGAAAAGCGGGGCGGTCATTCGCGGGCCCTGCATTCGCTGCTTCAGGAGCAGGAAGTGCTGGAGAAACAGCTCAGGCAGTTATCCAACAGACCGGACCAGATGGATGTTGTTTCAGGCGGCTGTGACGCCCGGGACTGGAGCAAAATCCTGGAGGATATCAGAGCGCGGACGCCCAAGGCCGTTCGAATAACAGAGCTATACGGTAAAAAAGACTCCGGAATGTACCTTGCAGGGTCGTCGCTTTCGTATGAGGCGGTTCATCTCTTTGTGGATTTGCTTAACAAGTCAAAATACATCGAATCGGCCTCGCCGATTCAGACCGAAAGAGACAGAGAACTTGATGGGATGGTCAAGTATTCGATCAATTGTGTGCTTGCGCCGAGACAGAAGGGTGAGTGATGTTAGTCAATAATCTTGCCAAGCTGAATCGCTCGTCGCGAAATGCGGCCGCCGGGTCGCTGGTCCTGATAGCGGGATTGGCGATGTATAACTGGATAGTGGCGCCGCACGCGGCATACCTGAGCGCGGCACAGCGACACGAGTCGTCGGTTGTGACAATCGCAAAGAAGAACGAGCATATCAGCAGGATCGTCCAAATCAAGAGAGAGAAGCTGAAGAAGCTGCGCGAACAGTCATCGCAGCTGATGAGCACGTTATTTACGGCGGAGAAATCCAAGGAGTTCTTTGAGGACCTTGAGGCCATTTCGGAGCAGGCGGGCTGCAGTGTCTATTCGCTCAACTTCATCAACAAGGCGCCGGACCCCTACTCGGTGCAGCCGGAGGAGGCGGCCGGCATGGTCGATAAGATCGCCGTTTTGAGCATCATCGGAGGATACGAGAACGTCATTAAGCTGCTCGAGAGACTTCAGATGCGCAGCGAGAAGGTTTGGATAGATTCTTTGCGGATGCAGACGCTTGAGCGTCATTCAGCGCATCCGAGATGCGACATAACCCTTAGAATTCACGTGATCCAGGACAAGGAGAGCGCTTTATGAATAAGCCAGCGAGTACAAGAATGATGTGTGTTGCCGTTGTCTTGTGTTTCGGACTATGGCACGGCCTCGTGCGATGTGAGACCGTTTACGGCGCGCCCGACGAAACACTGGCGGTCGGGCGTGACAACCCTTTCGAGGACATTCCGAGGATCAAGAAGCCGGTGATACCGGCGCTGTTTACCCCTGCTGAGCCGTCGGAGGAGGCGCCGGAGCTGTTTGTCGAGATGGTGACGCTCAGGTTTCTTGATGCGGAGAATCTAAAAAAGGCGATCGACAGGATGTCTTCCAGCTACGGCGCCATTGCGATCAATCAGAGAAACAACTCTGTGATAATCTGCGATACGCAGGAGCGTGTCGCCAGGATTGTGGGCGAGATCAAGAAGGCCGACAGAACACCTCAGCAGATTATGATAGAAGTTGTCATAGTTGACGTTCAGCTCGGCGACGACGCCGAAATAGGCATCAACTGGGACATCCTTTCGGACAAGAACTACGACATTGGTTACAGACAGAATTTTACGGCTTCACGCCTGCGTTCAACAATTGAAAACGAAGATACCACAGGAGATGCAACGGCATTTGTCACCCGAGGTCTGGGGGGGGACTTCAGTGTTATAAGCGGCACAATCCGGAACGTGGTTCATTTGATCCAGCAAAAGCGAGAGGCCGAGATACTGGCCAGTCCGCGAGTGATGGTTCTCAGCGGACAAACGGCCTCCATAGAATCGGTGGAGGAGCTGCCATATACGGAAGTGATGGACACGGCCGCGGGGGGCGCCGGAGCGCTGACATCCACCCAATTCAAGCTGGTCGGTGTTCAGATGCACGTCAGCGCGAACCTGACCGACGGCAATGACATATTTCTTACCGTTGACGCGGTCCAGAATGTCGCCACCGGCCAGAGTAACACGCAGATTCCCATAGTCGACACAAGAAAAGCGAAAACCTCACTGCTGTTGCGGGACGGCCAGGTTGTGGTTCTGGCGGGGCTCAGACGACAGGAGAAGACCAGGGAAGTCGACCAGATTCCGTTTCTTGGCGACCTTCCTATAGTAGGGGGCCTATTCAAGAGCACAAACACGGTGGTCAAGAATTCGGAGCTTGTAATCTTCCTGTCCCCCCACATTTACAAGGGAGAGCCAGTCCCAGAGGCGGAAATGACAAAATTCAAGGAAATAACCGAAAGGCCGCCCCTGTCCCTGGAGTCCGACAGAGACCGGACCAGGCAGATGCTGCTGAAGAAGATCGAGAGGCTGCAGAATCAAGAAAACCAGGACGTTGGTGACGAGTTGTTGGTGACGCTGTCGTCGCTGGAGGAGATAATCAGCGAGGAATTGCAGGAGGCCCTGGCGTCGTCGGAGAGTGCGCTGGCTGCAGGTGAGATCAACTGAGCGGGCTCTGTGCGAGGATGACTGTGCGGCCTCGGGTCGTAATCGGAGGAGCAGTAAACCCTGGCGGCAGGGGGAGGCGCCGAAATTTCTTTTCAGCAACGGCCCGACTATCTCTTTTTTGTCTGTGGCGGTTTTCGGATGCTCGGTCTTTATCCACCCGTGGTGGATAAGAGCGGCGGCGAAGGCAGGCGTACATCCGCTGCGCGTAGAGCCGGATATGGTCTGATAAATACACCGGCCAAGATTCGGCGCCGGGGTTATGTTGTTTTCGGATGTTCGGCTCGTTTTTGCTAATTCCGCGGCGTTTTCGGGTCGATAAAAAAAGTGAAGATGCTCTTCAGCCGGAGAAGGGCTCGAATCCTATATGAGGTTTACATAGAAACTCGCACAAGGAGGACTGTTGATGTTGGGACTATTTAGGTCGAAGAGGAAGTCGGCCCCGCCTAAGATACTCGTAGTCGACGACGAGCCTGATTATGTCAGCACAATTCAGTGCCGCCTGGAGTGGTGCCGCTATGAGGTTATTACCGCAGCCAACGGAGAGGAAGGGCTTGCGAAGGCACGGGCGGAAAGACCTGACCTTATATTGCTCGATACGAGTATGCCGGTTATGAACGGGCACAAAATGCTGGACCGCATGAGAAGAGACCCGGCGTTGAAAGACATACCTGTTATCATGGTCACTGCGCTGTGCGAGCCGCAGGACATTGCTGAAGCCTCATCCTATGGTGTGGCCGATTACGTCGCCAAGCCCTTCAATTTCACCGAGGTTCTGGAGAAGATCTCCGGTGTTCTGGGGGGGAAGGCTGTGAAGGGAGTTCAGTGAGAGTGATCGCCGGGGCGTTGGCGGCCGTGCCGTATTCACGCAAAATCAGCCGAGCAGCTACGATAAGGCTGTCGGCACACAGGCGGACCGACTCAGGGCCGGCAGTCCGGCAAGTGTATTGTGGGTGAAAAAGACGTCAAAAAGGGTGTGACATCGCATGAAGCTGCGTGCCGAAAAAAGATTGAAGATCCTTGCCTTGAAGGGCAGGCTGATAAATTCCGCGCTTCTGCGGAGATTAGCCCGCCAGCTGGAATCGCTTGTGGGGGAGATCCGGTTTGCCGAATCGCTCGATGGGGTTTTGAGCCTTTCGGACTTGAGCTGCTTTGACGTTTTGCTGTTGGACCTGAATCTCGCCCGTGAACGGTGTCTGGAGACATTGTCTGATTTGCGTAAGCGTCATCCGCGCGTCGGCAATATTGTCATCACAAGTGAGTGTGGGGATGTCGCGGGTCTCGTAGTGGTTGCGCAGGGTACGCACGAGTTTATGGTAGGCGACGGCTGTAATACGGACGCCTTTTATGATTTCATTCGCCACTCGATCGAGCGCGAGCAAACTTACGAAGTGCTTGACCAGAAGCAGAAAAGTCTGCAAGCCATATTCGACGCCGTGCCCATCGGGATGCTGCTGGTAGATGAAGAGATGACAGTGAAGCGTGTCAACGACGCCATTCGTCAAATCACCGGCAAGGAGTTTGCACAAATCCTCGGCAAGCCGGTCGCAGAAGCTCTGAGCTGCATCCACAGCGGCGGCGAATCAAGCGAGGGGGCGTGTGGTCTGGGGGCCGCCTGCGAGGCGTGTGAGCTGCGAAGAACAATACAAAAAGTGCTGGATGAGGAACATCCCGTTCACCAGGCAGAATTTCACAGCACCCTGACGGCGCAAGACGGTCAGGGCAGGCCCTGGTTCTCAATAAGCGCCGAACCAACCCGGATAGATGGTCACAAATACGTTGTCGTGGCCATTGACGACGTCACGGACCGCAAGGAGGCGGAGCAGAGGCTGAAGGAGACGATGGAAATGAAATCTCAGTTCATCTCTACCGTCTCCCACGAGCTGCGTACGCCTTTGGCGTGCATGAAAGAAGCCATTGCGGTAGTGCTGGCCGGAGCCGCCGGCGGGATTAACGACAAACAGAAGACGTTTCTTGACATTGCATCGAGAAACATAGACAGGCTTGCCGTGCTGATCAACAATGTGCTTGATTTTCAGAAGCTTGAGGCAGGCATGATGGAATTGAATCTGAGGGAGAACGAGGTGGGCGAGATTGTAAGAGATGCCTGCACCACCATGGCTTCTCTCGCAGGCAAAAAGTGCATCGATCTGACTGTGAAAGTCGCGGACGATTTATCGAAGGTCAGGTTTGACGCCGATAAGATCATACAGGTGTTGACTAATCTGATAAGCAACGCCATCAAGTTCACGCCTGAGCATGGCCGGGTGTCTGTTTGTGCTGTAAGGCGAGGCGAGGAGCTGGCCATCAGTGTTTCGGACACAGGTGTGGGGGTGCCGAAGGATGCTCTGGCCAGGATATTTGACCGGTTCTATCGGATCGAGCGGCCCGGCAAACAGGTCCAGGGCACGGGTCTGGGGCTTGCCATTGTGCACAGAATCGTGATGATGCATGGAGGCAGAATCGAGGTCGAAAGTACTGTCGACCAAGGCAGCACGTTCACGGTTTTTCTGCCATTGCAGGGCGAATCCACACCGGCAGATGCTGCCGCAACCACCGGCCATGTCGTTTTGGACAGATGAGGCGGCACATTCGCGGCACACAAGACTTTGCCCGCGGAGAGTCTTTAACGTAAGTCTTTTTTCTTCAAGAATTTAAGTCATATCCATCAATCCCGTCCGTTGGGTTGTGTGGCTCAGACCGGATAATGCCATGGATTGTACGTTCGGGGCCTGAGTCTTGACTTGCCGGCCTGGGCTACGGGTCTGAAAGGGCAAATCTGCAAAAAACTTCAAAAAAACTAACATTTTCTATCAACACTCCGTCTTTGGTCTTCGCTTATATTGTGGTACAGGTAGTTTGGGCCCGTTCAGCCAGACCACATCGGTCCCCCAAAGCGATGTGGCAATTATCGAGGAGGGCCGCATTTGGCTGGCGGGTCTGGAACGGGCTGGTCGTATTCTCGGGCCCCGTATGAAGGCCGCGAGGTTTCCTGGGAACAGCCCGACAAAAATTTGCGTATTTTGCTAAATATTTTTTGACGCGCGAGCCGAAGTTAGCAATACTGTGGTCGAATCCTTTATAGGACCGGAGTTGAGGAGGTTTCGCACACCCACCTCAAGTTGACGGTCGGAGGACGAGAGAAAACCGAGTGTGATGTTTCACGTGACCATGTTGTTGGTTTTCACCTCCGTAAGTTGAGTTCTGTACGTGCGCCCGGCGCTGGAGTTCGCACGGCCGCCTGAGTGCATGGAGAGGAGTGGTTATTGATGCGTGGAGGACGGGAGTATTTGCTCGAACGGGCGCCCCCCCAAGCCCTTGCTCTTAAAGTGTGCCTGAAGAATTCGTCGGGGCGGAATGGCCCGCTTGGATACAGCCGCGGCCCTCCCTTCCGCCGGGCGAACGATAAACGTTTGGTTAACATAACAGCTATTTTGTAAAGGGGAAGGATATGAACAATTCAAGCAGAAAGAGATTAGTTGATTGGCGCCTGCTGGCAGCCGTGGCAGCGTTGGTCTGTTGCGGGTCGGCGGCTTTTGCGTACAACATTCCCAGCGATACGACAATCGGAACCTGGGACAGTGTCAGCCGGGTTTATACCCTCACCGGGGACGTCTCGGGTTCGATAGTAGTGGATGAGAGCAACCTGACGCTCGACGGCGCGGGCTATACGGTAACGGGGAGCGGTTCGGGCAACGGAATCTTCCTTTACAACCGAACGGGCGTGACGGTCGAGAATGTGACTGTTCAGGGATTTGAGACGGGGATTTACCTGGCCTTGGCGCCGGGCAACGTGCTGACGTGCAACACGCTAAGCTCGAATAATCCTTACGGGATTTGGCTCGACTATTCCAGCAACAACACGCTGAACGGCAATACGGCCTCGGGCAGTCACGAGGGAATCCGCATCAACAATGGGAACGGCAACACCGTAATGGAAAACACAATGTCAGGTAATGACAACGGTATTACACTGGTTTCCGCCAACAACAACCAGGTCTACAGCAACAATTTTATTGCCAACACGACCAGGCAGGCCTACGTCACGGGCGGCTCCGGCAACGTGTTCAACCTGGCAACAGGAGGAAACTACTGGAGCGACTGGTCGGGTTCCGGCCCGTATGTCTTCGATGGCGGACAGGACGATATGCCTCTGGCCGACCCCGTGGCCGTGTCGTGTGGCGTATTGGTGGTGGCCATTGACATCAAGCCCGGCAGCTATCCAAACCCCATAAACCTCGGTTCATACGGGCTAATACCCGTGGCAATCCTGTCAACTGCTGAGTTCGACGCGACAACTGTGGATCCGGAGACAGTGGAGCTGGCTGGCGCGGGTGTAGCGGTCCGTGGAAAAAGCAACAAATACATGGCCCAGCAAGAGGACGTTAACGGTGACGGCCTGCTCGACCTGGTCAACCACGTGGCAACCGAGAATCTGGACCCTAACGCCCTGCAGGATGGGTACGCAGTTCTGACCGGAAAGACCTTTGGCGGAGAGGAAATCACCGGCACGGACGAGATTACAATCGTACCACCCGAGTAGCATAAGTGCCGGCGTTAGGCCAGCACAAGCAGGTATATCCGCCGAGACGATGTCCCGGCAAGGCAAACGATAGGGCTGCGGGCGTGCCGCTCGCAGCCCTTTTATGTTCCTGTCGGCCGGCACAAACAGGTCCTGGCGGTCCGTTATCGGCTTAGATGCGTCTTTATGAGGGATTCGACCCGGTTTTTAGGCCAAAAAGGTCGAGTTGTTCTTAGCAAATAATCCGACAGCCTGTCCGAGAAAAAATCCTTGACTTTGGGGGGATTACGTGGTATAAGCAATGATAATTCGGTTTTGAGGGCCGTACGTTGGAGAAAAGCCCTTTCTGGGAACCTGTATCGAGGAGTGAGGTTGTGGCCCTTTCTGCCCAGAGTGATGCTGAATCAGCACGCCGGGTTTCGACTCATAACTAACGCAGAGGGGTCTTTTCGACAAACATAATAAAACAAGTTGAGTTTTTTTTGAGAGGAGGTTGCCATGTGGCGAGGAGAATTGTCTTTAATTGTTGTTCTTGTGTTGGGGGTAATCGCGGCCGATGCGTCGGCGGAGCTGGTGGCGCACTATCCATTTGACGACGGCACAGCCAACGATAAGGCTTACTATTATGAAGACGCCGACGGGACGTTCTTTGGCGATGCGAAGGTCATTAACGATCCCGGCAGGGGCGCGGTGCTGGACCTTGACGGCACCGGCGACTACGTAAAGGTGCTGAACAACCAGGTGGCGGAGTTCAGCACCGAGTCATTCACTTACGCATTCTGGGCCAAGACCAATTTTACGGGCGACTGGTACTGCTTCTGGAAGGGCAAGAATGTCGGGGGGCAATCAGGCGAGAATGATGATCTTCACGGGGTCAACTGCTACCACGACAATGACAGCACGTGGGCACGTTTTACGATATACAACTATGACGGCCTGCCGGGCTGGAGCGACGATGACAAGAAATCACGCACGGATGTGCCGGACACAAACGTTATTACGGACCAATGGGTCCATGTTACGTGCGTGCGCGATGCATCGGTGAATGAGCTTCGATTCTATATTAACGGTGAGCTGGAGCCGCCCGGACCGACGGGCATCAACCCGGCACCCGACAACGTCAGAGACATATCAAATACGGGAAACCTTTATATAGGCGCGAATGACCGAGGGGATCCGGAACCGACTCCGAGCACCTTCTGGAACGGACAGATCGACGATTTCCGGGTGTACAACCACGCCTTGTCTGAGAAGGAAGTAGAGCGGCTTGCGAATGATTATGTGGATCCGAACCTGGCGTCGGATCCGAGTCCGCAGGACGGGGCCGAGAATGAGTGTACAGATTTGGTTCTTGAGTGGGCGGCGGGGGACAATGCCGTCACGCACGATGTGTACTTCGGAACGGACGGGGGGGACGTAAGGGACGCCAATACTCTTGATGCGGAATTCAGAATCAATCAGCCCGGTACTACATACAACGCGGGCCTGCTCGAATCGCCGCAGCCGGGCGAAACCTACTTCTGGCGGATTGACGAGGTCAATCCCGGCCACCCGGACAGTCGGTGGAAAGGGAACGTGTGGAAATTCCGGATTAACGACGGCAAAACGCACAGCCCCGCCCCGGCAGATGATGCCAAAATGGTGGGCGTGGAGCAGATTCTGAGCTGGGGCGCCGGGTGCCATGCGGCATCGCACGATGTGTACTTCGGGACGGACTTCGACGATGTTAGCGACGGCGCGACGGTCGCGTACCAGGGCAATCAGGGCATTGAGGACACCGACTTCGATCCGCATGACTGGGATCCGTGCGGTCTTGCCTACTCGACGTGGTACTACTGGCGAATTGATGAGGTCAATGATTCGAACACGTGGGAAGGGGAGGTCTGGAGCTTCCGGACCGGCAGTCCCATTTTTGACCCCAATCTTCGCGTGTGGTACAAGTTCGACGAGACGGCGGGCAGCGACGCTCCCGATTCATCGGGCAGAGAATATGACGGCATCGTATATGGCGAGGGCAGTTGGGATGCCAACGGCTACTACGACGGGTGCATCTCTTTTGAGGATAATGGCAACGTGGTAGTGCCGATGGGCGTGCTCGAGGAGATTGGCAGGCAGATAACCATAACCGTGTGGATCAATAACGCTACTTCAGAGGATGATGACAACGTGATTTGCGCAGCGGGCTGGGGAGAAGAGCTGCCCTACATGAGGGTATCGGTTCCGGATGAGGACCATGATGTGTCCTGGCGCGCGGGCAACGACACGAATGATTCAATGACCTGGGACGGCGGCAACCCCGCGGCCTGGAAGGACTCGTGGAACCACTTCGCCTTTGTCAAGAATGAAGACCAGGGCAAGATGCAGATATACCTGAATGGTCTGCCGGCAGCAGAAAGTACGATTGCATCCTCCGGGACGCTGGCGGGCATGAGGGACCAGAGATTCAAGATTGCTGCCGAGACCCAGGATTCAAGCGGCTATGAAGGCAGGATAGACGAGTTCAGAGTGTATGACCGTGCTCTCTCGGCGGACGAGATTGCGGCTATATTCCGTGGAGGGGACCTTGGCATTGCCTGGGGTCCGGATCCGTATGATGGGCAGGCAGATGTGGCCCGCGACGCAAATCTTGCCTGGAGGTCGGGAGATTATGCAGTCCAGCACAAGGTATATTTCGGTACGAGCTGGGAAGACGTCAACAGCATGTCTGATCCGTGCGCCACCAAGAATCCAGGTGATGAAAACTACAATCCCGGAGTCCTCGAGTTAGACACCAGTTACTACTGGCGGATCGACGAGGTCAACGGTCCCAACACCTGGAAAGGGCCAGTCTGGAGATTCACGGTCGCTGACTTCATTATCCTCGATGATTTCGAGCAGTACGACCTGGACCAGAAGTCTGTTCAGTACACCTGGTACGACCAGTATTCTCAGGAGTGGGGCGAGGTGACCGGGGCGTGGCTGGAGCTGGTAAGGCCTCCTAAACCCGTCCATGTGGGCGACCAGGCCGTGTCATACACGTACGACACCGACGACCCGTGGGCGGACCTTGACTATGCTGAAGCCTGGCTGCCTCTGGAGGAGATCGGGGGTCAGCAAAACTGGAGGGAAGCCGGTGTAACGCTGCTCAGATTGTTCTTCTATGGAGATTCCGCGAATGATACCACGGATGCCGAGCAGATGTACGTTGGCGTGGATGACACGGATGGAGCATACGCTGAAATGCGGTACGGCGACAACGCAGGCGAAGATATGAACGACCTGCTGGTCGAAGAGTGGCAGTCATGGGACATTCCGTACAGCCGATTCAGCGACGGCAACTTTGCAGCGGTTCGAGATGATGTGAATTTCTCGAGCATCGCGAACCTGTATATCGGGTTTGGGGACAAGCGCAACCCCGTGGCTGCGGGCAAAGGCATTGTGTACTTCGACGATATTCGTCTGAGTCTGCCGATCTGCATACCCGAGTACGGTCCGGCGGCCGATTTCAGCGGAAACTGCATCGTTGATATTGCCGACGTGGGAATAATGGGCGAGCAGTGGCTCAGGCGTGACGTGAATTTCGCTGATGACTTGGGCATTGAGGTCCAGCAGCCTCTTGACACCAACCTTGTTGGTCACTGGAAGCTGGATGAGGGCAGCGGCACTTTTGCCGAGGATTCGAGCGTCAATGACTATCACGGGACATTGGAGATGACCAACGAGGGCGGTTATTCCTGGGCGTCCGGACGCATCGGCAACGCCGTGGAGTTCAGAGGCGGCAGAGTCTACGTGGAGGATGGCGGAAGCACGCCTAAACTCAGGCCTGTGAATCAGGTGAGCGTATGTGCCTGGATATACATCCGCGACCGCATGAGCAGCGCTCGCTGCGTGGTCAAAGGAAATAACGACCACGAGTCTTATGAGCTGGAGATTGACGACGTTGACACGTTTATTTTCCAGTTCCGGGACGGCAACCACCCCGGCCACACAAGGTACGATGTTAACGGCACCGTCTGGGCCAATGACTGGATTCATGTAGCCGGGACGTACGATGGTTCAACTATGGCGTGTTACGTGAATGGTGAGCTTGAAAACTCCAAGGAAATTGATAACCCCTACGGGCTGTCGCAGGATCCGAATTATGGGCTGTCGATAGGCAACAAGGCGAGGGGCGATGCGAACGACACACCGTTTGAAGGCGCCATAGATGACGTTCGCGTGTACGATTATGGTCTGTCACAGGCGGAGGTCGCGTGGCTTGCCACCGAAGGGACAGGAGTTTTCCTGCTGACGTCGCCGGTCAATCTCGTAAGCGGCGATGAACCCGAGATGATCAACCTGAGGGACTTCGCCAGACTTATGGAAAGCTGGCTGGAGGAAAAACTCTGGCCGCAATAATCGCTTGCTTTGATTTGCTTCCTTTGCAACAAACTCGGGGCCTATACCGCAGTATAGGCCCCGCTTTTTTGCCATGATGACCGCCCGCGACCTCAAGTGGGACCGCGCAGTAGGTTATCGAGGACCCTGGGGCAAACCGGCTCATAAGCCGGGCTGTCGGGGTACTGTGAACATACGGGGTGTGGTCCACAGTACCACAACAAAGCATTTTTCAAACCAGAAGTCGAAAGTTAGAATAGGTGGCCATCGTGTAACGACAAAATCTGGTAGGAGAATCAGAAATGTTTCAGCGAAGACACATTTTGCGAATGCTCGTCTTGGTGGCGGCTGGGGCGTCGCCGCTGTTCGGTGAGAAGTTCGAGCCTTCGTGGCAATCTTTGCAGCAGTACGAATGCCCCCAATGGTTTCGCGACGCCAAGCTGGGCATTTTCATTTGCTGGAATGCATATACCGTCCCCGCTCAGGGCGACTGGTACGCACGGCACATGTACATAGAGGGACACCGTCAGTACAAGTATCATCTGGAGCATTACGGACACCCATCAAAATTCGGCTACAAGGACATAATTCCGTTGTGGCAGGGCGAGAAGTTCGATCCGGATGAGCTGGTCGGCCTCTTTAAGCAGGCCGGCGCCAAATACATTGTCCCCATGGCCATGCACCACGACAATTTCGACCTTTGGGATTCGAAGTATCAGAGGTGGAACTCAGTCAATATGGGACCGCATAAAGACATCATCGGCATGTGGAGGCGGGCCACCCTCAAGCAGGGTCTGCGCTTCGGTGTAACCACGCACCTGGCGCGCAGCTATTGCTGGTTCCAGACGAGCCACGGGGCCGACAAGGAAGGACCATTCAAGGGCATTCCGTATGACGGCCGCGACCCCAACTATAGCGACCTTTATCACGAAACGCACGGCGACACCACAAAACGTTACCCGATCAATCCATCCGAAGCCTGGAAGCAGACCTGGTACAATCGAATAAAGGACCTTGTGGACCAGCACAAACCGGATCTGCTTTACTTTGACGGCGGCGTCCCCTTCGGGAAAGTCGGTCTTGACATGGCGGCCTATTACTACAACCAGAATATGCTATGGCACGGCGGAAAGCTCGAGGCGGTCTTGAACCTCAAGAACTGGCCCGATGGCAGTCACGGCGAATACCGCGAAGGCATGTGTGTCCAGGACCTCGAACGCGGCCTGCTCAGTGACATCCGCGAGCTGCCCTGGCAGAACGACACCTCCATCGGGGACTGGTTCTGGACCGACCCTCCACACTACCGCTCCGTTGATTCTATTATCGATATGCTCATCGATATCGTGAGCAAGAACGGCAATCTGCTGCTCAATGTCCCCCCGAAGGCGGATGGCACGCTTGACGACGAAGCCGTTGATATCCTGCGAAAGATGGGACAGTGGATGGATGTCAACGGCGAAGCCATATACGGCACACGCCCCTGGATTCGCTTTGGCGAAGGCCCAACGGCAGTCAAGGAAGGAGGGCATTTCACCGACGGCAGGATTACATTCACCGCGCAGGATATCCGTTTTACAACAAGAGGCGATGTTCTGTATGCGATAGTACTCGACTGGCCCAAAGATGGACGGTTGACAATCACATCGTTGAGCACCGACTGCGAGAAAGTCGGCGCCGTCAAGTCGGTTTCTGTATTAGGCTGCGAAGGCCGGCCACAATGGCGGCAGGAGCGCGAGGAACTCCAGTTGAAGTGGAGGCAAGACCACAATGGATTGACGCTGGAACTGCCCTCCCGGAGATCCTGCGATTACGCCTACCCGTTCAGAATCGAGTTCAAATGAGAGACGCTCAACCTTTAGCCGGTCTCGTATTCAAGGCTTACGTGCTAATAGCTCGCTTTTGTCATAAAGAGCACGACCCACAGGCACGACAGGGCCCCACGGAAACATTTTCTCGCCGCTGCCGCGTGTTTCGGAACCCTGGAATCAGCACAGATGGAAACGTGTTGTGATTTCATGCCGGATTTGGTACTCTGTCACCTTCGCAAGGCTCGGGCGGTTACTGAGTCGTGTGTGTGGGGAATTTCGATTCTGCGAACATATCCCCCGGGCAAATTTGATTTGCCGAGATGAAATTGTATTCCGGCAGTTGGATGCTGTACGCATCTTTTGGCTTTTTTAAGGAGATTTGACATGCGTTGTAAACTGATTCTTGTAGCTGTCACTTCTGTAATGTTGTTGGGCGCAGGCGCCCGGCAGGCGCGTTGCAGGGAGTCCTATGAAGTATTGAAAGTGGACTTCGGCTGTCCGCGAAACGACAACACTTTCAAGCCCGGCTGGATCCATTGGCGGCTGCCCGGCGGCTGCGATGGAGATGCGCAGGCTTCTTCGGTATTCTGGAACGTGGACGAGACCCGCATAAACCTCGAACTTAGCACCACGGGCGACAGCGGCATGGGCAACCTCAGAGCAGGACCCGGCGACCAGATTGCAAACACCTATTACACGGAGGCCCGTGACATCGGGCGGATGCTGCGCGACTGCTGTACGGAACGAGAGACCTCCATTGCTATTAGCATCGAGCTGACCATGAGCGGTCCGGGCCTGTCGCCCGGCGAATACATCCTCTACAGCTATCACAACCTCAGCCGGGACCGCGGCAACTTCGAAAACATGTTCGCAATAACCGCCTCCGGCCGCGGAGTGACACAGCTGGCGCCTGTCTGTGATGTCCCCATCCAGCACACGCGAAAGGACGACGAACTAAAACCATCCGAGATTCGGTTTCGGACCGACGGCTCGGGGCCGGTGACGATAACTTACCATGCCAGCCAGACGAGCGCGGTGCTCAACGCCTTTGAGATTCGTTCCCTGGAGCCCACGAAGCTGGCCCGCGACCCGTTTCCCCCGGATGGCGCAACCGACATTCCGCCGGATATAACCGTTAGTTGGACGCCGGGGGCCGACTCGGCCGGCAACGTCCTTTACATCGGACGAGACGTTAAAGAGACAATAAGAGATACCATCGATGACAGCGAGACACGAGTCATTGATGCAAACTCTTACCGCCCGAAGAATCTCAAGATGGGCGAAACCCATTACTGGCGCGTGGACCAGGTCGATAAGAACAACCCCGACAAGTTCGTCCACGGACGAATCTGGAAATTCACCGTTCTTGATGGAAAGGCCCATAAGCCTTACCCGCTCGACACGGCAATCAATGTCCCCTCCGATGTAACCCTCAAATGGTCTGCGGGCTACCACGCCAGGACGCATAAGGTGTGTTTCGGCAAGACTCCTCTCGACACCTACTTTTACGCCGAGCCCGTTTATGAAGGCCCGGAGACCAGCTTCAAGCCCCCGCGGCTGGACAAGGCCACAACTTATTACTGGCGTGTGGATGAGGTTAACGGCGACACGACCGTCATGGGCGACGCCTGGAGCTTTATCACCGACGGAACTCTCATGCTTCAGGTGGATTTGGCCATTCCGAAGTGGGGCAGCAGCGAGCCGATACCGGAAACCGCCAAGCCCGGCTGGACAATCTGGGCCGACCGCCGCTGGGCGGATATGTACAGCCACGACGGCGCCACACTGGAGAACGCCGGCGGCACGCCCATCGACATTCGCCTTACAATCGGAAACGATGGAATGGGGGCACTCAAGGCCAAGGGAATGAGAATGTACTCCATGGCAGGCGAAGGACCGCCCTCGGGAGAGCCTGATGGCGACCCCATCTGCAACACCTTTTATCAATCTGCGGACTGGGCCTCTCACAGCGGCGAGTCACTCGAGTGGGGCAACACCCTTCTGCTTTTCAGCGACATACCTGCCGGCGAGTACGAGCTATACAGCTACCACAACTGCTTCTATCACTGTGACAGGTACGAGACAAGCTGCCTGGGAACGATCAAGTACCGGGGGTTCTTTATGGCCGACGCGCCCGAGCAGGGACCTCTGCCGGTGATAACAGCACTATCACTTCCGCCAAAGCCCCTGCCCGGCTATGAAAGCTGGTCAATGCCGGCGGGTACCGGCAAAGGCGTCACCGCCGTTAAGAACGCATACAACGTGCACTGCCAGCATGTCGACCGTGATGCGGAACTTTCGCCCTCGGTAGTGCAGTTCCGTACCGACGGCTCGCCGGTGCTGGTGGTATATGAGGCGCCGAAACTCTATATCGACTACCGCGATTACCCCGGCGGCAGGGCCGTTCTAAACGCCTTCAGACTTATACGCGTAAGACCATGACATTCAGCAGGGATGGATGGGTTATTATCGGCCTTTGCTGACACGCCTGTTGTCCGGATCGGATCAGCAAACGACCCGCGATGGCGAGCGCAAGAGCGTGTTCGGTGCTCTCTGTATTTGCCTTATTCCAATTGAGCAGGCCCGATAGCAAAGCAAATCCGCCTGGATCCACGAAATTTTTTTTCGCGTGGCTTCTTTCTCGGCGCTAAGGTCTCGCAGGTAAGAGAGCAGAGGTCGAGGCGGTCGTATGTTCTTGCTTTCAAACAGGATAGAATTCCTTCCAGGCGCGGTATGCTTACCTCAACGGTGCGTCCAAATTGTCCGTTTGTGATATGTTAGAGGAGACTCTGAGTCAAAATCTTCAAAAAAAAGTCGAATTCACAATCAACATTCGGCCTTTCGGGTTCGCCATACTTATTGAAAGGGCTGATAGTGGCAGCTTCCTTAAGTCTAAGGAGTCTTGGTTATTAGAAGTAGGGCCGAGTCGGAAGATTTCTAACTTCTTTCCAATGAAACTGGTAAGGCAGGCGCACAGGCGCAACACGGCAGCTTGCAGGTGGGCTATGTTCACTTCGCACATGCCCTGTGTCGTTCTTTCAGGGTGTGAGGCGCAAGAATACCGGCCTGCAACCCGATGTGATGCCGGCGACCTATGACGTGGAGAGTCTTCTTGACGACGTGCTGGACTATGGCGCCGGAGGTAAATCGGGCCTCGCGATGGTGCAAGCGAGTGTAGCGTACGCACGCGACGTTCGGGTTTCTGCGCCTGTATATATATATGAAACAGAACCGAAACCGTGGCTTTAAGGAGGACAGGGAAAGGAGGTGACAAGGGGAAAAAAGCTCCATGCAAATCTTATGGAGAAATGGAGAAGTTATGATTCTTGCAACACTTAACACCAATTTAGGAGATTCCTTATGTGTAAGAACAGTAGGACGTTAACTAAAGTAAAACTTACCTTAGTCGCTGTCGTCTTTCTTGTTGGGTTGGTCACAGCTCAGGTACAGGCGGTTGATTTGTTCAGCGACGGCTTCGAGAGCGGCAACTTTACGGCCGGCGGCTGGACCATACAGAACAGCAACGCCAGCGTCAACACAAGGTCTGTCTATTCGGGCACTTATGGCGCCGAAGCAGCCATGACCACCTGGATAGAAAAGGCTTTAAGCACCGTTGGCTATGAAACCATTCACGTCAAGTACTATCGTCAGACCAAAGGTTTCGACTCCGGCGAGTACCTGTATGTCGAATGGTTCAACGGCTCGACCTGGAGTCCACTCGAAACGGTTCAGTCTGGGAGCTACACTCAAGGGCTACAGGATAAACTCTGCGGAGCCGCAGCCAATGACAACGCAAACTTCAAGATAAGGTTCCGCACCAACGCCAACAAGGTCAACGAGTATGCTTTTATCGACGATGTGGTGATCTCCGGTACGAGCACCGTGGTTGATACCGACCCGCCGACGCCGAATCCGGCGACCTTTGCTTCGCCGCCGGCTGCGGTCAGCGACAGCGAGATTACGATGACAGCCACGACCGGCAGCGATGCGAGCCCGCCGGTGGAGTATTACTTTGATGAGACATCCGGCAATCCGGGCGGCTCCGACAGCGGCTGGACCACAAACCCGGTTTACAACGATACCGGCTTGAGCCCCAGCACCCAGTACACCTACACGGTGCAGATGCGAGACAGCCTGCTCAACACGGGCACGGCCTCGGCGCCGGCCAGCGCGACTACTCCGGATAATACACCGCCGAGCCCGGACCCGATGACGTGGGCCACGCCGCCGTATTCGACGGGCACTACTTCGATAGCAATGGTTGCGACTACGGCGACCGATGTAAGCGGCGTCGAATATTACTTCCAGTGCACATCGGGCGGCGGCAACGACAGCGGCTGGCAGGACAGCACCAGCTATGAGGACACGGGCCTCAGTCCGAGCACTCAGTATTGCTATAGCGTTCAGGCGCGGGACAAGAGTCCCAACCAGAACGCCACCGCTTCATCGAGCGCGCAGTGTGCAACAACCGACACGCCTCCGGATACTACGCCTCCGACGCCGGACCCGATGACGTGGGCGACGCCGCCGTATTCGACGGGCACTACTTCGATAGCGATGGTTGCCACCACGGCGAGCGACGTAAGCGGCGTGGAGTACTACTTCACGTGCACCTCCGGCGGCGGTAACGACAGCGGCTGGCAGGACAGCACCAACTATGAGGACACTGGTCTCAGCCCGAGCACTCAGTATTGCTATAGTGTTCAGGCGCGGGACAAGAGTCCCAACCAGAACGCGACGGCTTCGTCAACCGCACAGTGTGCAACAACGGACACGCTGCCGGATACTACGCCTCCGACGCCGGACCCGATGACGTGGACGACGGCGCCTTATTCGACGGGGACTACTTCAATAGCGATGGTCGCCTCAACAGCCACCGACGAAAGCGGCGTCGAGTACTACTTCACATGCACCTCAGGCGGCGGTAACGACAGCGGATGGCAGGACAGCACCAGCTATGAGGACACGGGCCTCAGCCCGAGCACTCAGTATTGCTATAGCGTTCAGGCGCGGGACAAGAGTCCCAACCAGAACGCCACCGCGTCGTCAACCGCAGACTGTGCCACCACCGATTCTCAGCCGGCTCCCGCAGCGATATTAGCAGATGCGGGCGGTTGTGGTCCGCTGCAGTCGGGATGGATAAGTCTCGCTGCCTGTGGAACTTATACCAATGTCGGCGGCACTGGTATCAATGTGACGCTGGCGACCGGCAATCCGAGCGCCTGCGTCTGTAGAAATCCCGGCGGGACAGGAACCCTGGCGGATGTGGAAGCCGACCTGCTCTTTGCCGACAACGAGAATACCACTCCGAACGCTGACTTCATTCTGACGCTGAGCAACCTGACAAACGGAGCAAATTATCAGGTGCTCAGCTACCATAACCGTTCGGACGAAGGCGTCACTACCATTCCCAACGTGACGGTTACGGGCGCCACAAACGTTACCAAGCCCAGCAGTATTGTTCAGGACCATCCCATTATGGACAATCCTGCAGAAATCACGTTTACTGCCGGCAGCGGTGACGTAGTGATCCGTTACGAGGCCCCGAGCGGCGGGTGCCCCGGCTGCCAGGTTTTCTTCAACGGATTCGAGCTGTATTCTCTGGGTACGACCGTCGGATTCGAGACAGCCGCCTCGGGAGGTCTGGAGACCGTTACTCCGGCGCTTATCAGTGTGGTTGTCAGCAACGCTGACCCTGCAGAAACGTACACGGTTGACTATGCGGCTACCGGCGGAACGGCCATCGGCGGCGGCGTGGACTATACGCTCGAACCCAACACGCTCGTCTTCAATCCCGGCCAGACGCAAAAGGATATCAGCATCGACATCGTTGACGACGGCACCGGCGAGCCCGATGAGACCATTATCGTGACGCTCTCCAATGTTACCGGCCTTGATGCCACGCTGGGAACCTCCGAGCACACGTACACGATTTCGGACTACCAGCCCGATGTGGCATTTAACGCCGCTTCGAGCAACGGCGCCGAGAGTGTTACGCCCGCGAACATCGCGGTAAGCCTGACGCTCTCCACTCCCGACACCGTAACCGTTGATTACGCTGTAACCGGCGGCACGGCCATCGGCGGCGGCGTTGACTATACCTTGCTCGGAAGCGGCACCCTGACTTTCGATCCGTATGTCACCACCCAGAACATCAGCCTTGACATAGTCGATGACACCGAAGGTGAAGAGAATGAGACCGTCATACTGACGCTGTCCAACCCCGTGAACGCAACTCTCGGCGCCATCACCAGCCACACGTACACCATCATTGACAACGAAGCAGGGCGAAACTGGGACAGCCTGACATGGTTCTACTCGCACAACCCCTCCAACTTGTTCATCAATCTCGACAACGACCTTGAGTGGACGCCCGAGCAGGGAGGTCAGTTTATCACCCGGCTTCCCGAGCATGCTCTCAGCCAGACGGGCCACGTGGTGGAAGTTACTTATATGTGGCTGACGGACGGCGACGATGACTGTCCTGACTGCTTCGACTGTCCGAATGGCTGCTACGATGATGATATAACCTGCATCGCCGGCACCAGCGACATGCGCGTAGGTTTGTTCGAAGCGGACGGCGAATACATTGAGGCGGACGGCTTCAGTGTGTACAGCTCCGTGTTCACCAACTATAAGGGCTACAACTGGCGTTTTGGTCCGAACATGTTGGCCGGACCTACCCGCTGGGTAGATTGCCTGGATGAAGTGCACAAGACGGGTAATTTTGCCAAGAAGCCACAGAGTTCGGACAATCTTATGACCTCTAACGATGGGCTTGCGGATTATATTCCCGGCTTTGAGCTGACCCCCGGCGAGTGGTCGCAGTTCACCGTAAAGCTGGAGAGGACCTCATCGAGCAGCGTTAAAATGACCATTACGCTCAACGGCAGGACCTACAACTGGACCGACTCATCCAGCAGCGAGCAGCCTACGAAGATAGATGTCCTTGCCGTCCACATGCGTAACGGCCGACCTTACACCCGTTTGGTGTGGCATTCGCTCAGCGGGCCGGACAATGATCCGCCCTCGCCCGATCCGATGACCTGGGCAACCACGCCATACGGCTCCGGCTCCACTGAGATTACCATGGTGGCAACCACAGCCACAGATGTCAGCGGCGTCGAGTACTACTTCGATTGCACGGCAGGAGCGGGCCACGACAGCACCTGGCAGGACAGCACCATTTACGTCGATACAGGCCTGCAGCCCAGTACCCAGTACACTTATAGGGTAAAGGCTCGGGACAAGAGTGCCAACCAGAATGAGACCGGATGGTCAACCGCAGAGACAGGGACAACGCTCGCGTCTGAACCCTCGAAGATTGCACCGACGGCCATAACGACGACCTGTTCTTCGGTCAATTATCAGCTCGAAGGCTATTACACCTCGAATGAGAACGGGCTGACCGGAGACCTGCACACGCACTTTATCGGCTCAAATCCGGCAGTGCCGCCGCCCCCGGGCGACGGGACGATGTGGCTGTCAAACGGTATTTCCGGCGAATGGATCAAGTACGAGTTCGACCAGATTTACACCCTGACCACCATGTGGGTCTGGAACTACAACCAGGACGTTGACGGCACCGGAAATCTGAGGGTCAATCGCGGCATCAATCAATGCACCATCGAATACTCCACCAACGGCACCGATTGGAGCACGCTCGGCAGTACGCACAACTTTGCTATTGCGGACGGCTCGGATACTTACGCCCACAATACCGAAATCAACTTCGGCAGCGTGGACGCCAAGTTCGTCCGCATCAACGTCATCAGCAACCACGGCGGCACATCGGCGGGCCTTAGCGAAGTGCGTTTCTACCACGCGGGTTCCTAATCAGGTGTATTCGCTTGTGAGAACTCCTTCTGGCAAAAGGATTTGCCGAACGTGAGTGATTCGGGGCCAATGGCAGGTATGCCATTGGCCCTGTTTTCTTGTGTTCCAGCCCCTCGGAAAGGGTTGCTGTTGTTTAATCCCTACAGGAGGTGACCGGCTATAACTTCTTTTGTTGGGAGCGGATAGGTTTTCGTCTGAGCGTCTGGAATTTGTCCGCGGGGCGCCCCTCCGAAAAAAAATGAAAAACTTTTTATTTTCATGTTGACTGTTGCACGATAACTGTTGTAGTATATGTAATACAGTTGATACTGTTACAGGAAAACGAGATATGTACCTGCGTCTGGAATATCAAAGTGGCGAGCCGATTTATAAGCAGATTGTTGAGCAGATAAAGTACAAAGTCGCATCCGGTCAGCTCAAGGCCATGGACCGTCTTCCGAGCATCCGAGATGTGGCCAAGCAGCTCAAAGTCAACCCTCGAACGGTGGTCAAGGCCTATGAAGAGCTGGAGGGGGGCGGGCTCGTCGTGATGAGGCAGGGCCAAGGCGTGTTTATCACGCCGACACAGGCGGCGCCCGCCAAGGCGCGCCAGAAGGCCATCGCGGAAATGGCAAAAAGAATGCTGGCCGAGGCGTCCAGAATCGGGGCGGACCATCAGGAAGTATTGGCGATAGTCGAAGAAACCGTGCAGAAGATGAGGGAAGTCAAATGAATGAGACTGCGATAAGGACAGAGGGCTTGTGCCGAGACTACGGCGATTTGCGGGCATTGGACGACGTGAATTTATCGATAGACAAGGGGCGGGTCGTGGCGATGCTGGGGCCGAACGGCGCGGGCAAGACCACCTTCCTGCATATTCTGATGGGAATGTTAGAGCCTACCGGCGGCAGGGCGGAGGTGCTGGGCGCAAACAGCCGGGCGTTGCCAAAGGACGTAGTCGGGCGGATTGGATATATGGGCGACGGGGACGAGCCGCCCCGCTGGGCAACGGCAGGGCAGTTGATTGGTTTGCAGGCGGGCGCATCATACAAATTGGCGAGGGGATTCGCCGAGCAGTTGCTCGCCAAGCGCGGGCTCAGCAGAAAAAGCGTGTATGGAGCGCTGAGCAAAGGTCAGAAGAAGTGGGTCCGTGCGGCTCTGGTGTTGGCGGCGAAGCCGGAGGTCATGCTGCTTGATGAGCCGGCGGAAGGCCTTGACCCGTCTGCGAGGCGCGAGCTTTACGATGAGCTGCGAGATTACGTTACGGACAGCGATGCCACTGTAGTCGTGGCCACGCACATCATAGCGGACATCGAGCGGATAGCCGACGAGGCGGCGATAATAGACAAGGGGCGGGTCGCCACTCATGCGGCACTTGACGACCTGCGCGAGCAGGTTCGTGAAATTGAACTTACCGAGAATGACGCGATACCCGAGTCTGCTGATGGGATCGAAGTGCTGGGCAGTAAGGCGGTGTCGGGGGCGGTGCTCGTGTGGGTGCGGTGTTCGCAGCACGGCCAACGTAAGCTCGAAACGATCTGCCCAAAAAAGGCGGTGATACGTGCAGTCGGGCTTGAGACGTTCTATCTGGCGATGACAGAGCACAATGGGAAAACAGAAAGCACCGACGGCCAGGCGCAGGAAAGACATAATGATATCTGAAGCAGCCAAGGGAAGATTAAGAGCAGGACGATGGTAAGGCAGACAGCGACACCCGACATCAGATGGCTGGTCAATCGGGCCAGGCTCGCCGACCCGCAGAGCCTGGACAGGCTGGCCCGGCTGGTTTATGCGCGTTTAGGACAACGCCTCAGCTATCTGACATTTGATAAGGAGCTGGCCGCCGACCTGGCGCAGGAGACCTTGCTTGAAATGATCGAGTCTTTGCAAAGTCTGCGCAAGGCCGAGAGCTTCTGGCCCTGGATTCTTCAGATACTCTCAAGCAAAGCAAAGCAGCATTTTCGCGAACATCAACGCCTGCCGTCGGTGCGACTTTCAGCACTGGCCGAGAATCAAATGGAAAATGCCTTCGGGGACGATACCGGTGACGCCGGCGTCCGCCTTATTCGCAGGGAGCAAAGGCTCCTGATTATCGAGGCCATATCAAAACTTCAGGGCAAAGCCAGAGCGATTGTCTGTATGCGGTGTTTTGACGAAATGCCGTATTCGCAGATAGGTCTTTGTGTCGGATGCAGTGAAGCGGCGGTCAGGACGTCATTTCTGAGGGCCAGGCGAAAACTTAAGAATCTCCTGAGTAAAGAGCTATCCAATGTCACTACAAGTGCGGGCTGATCTTCGAGGTGTGCAGAACAGCAATATTAAGGAGTTGAAGTTATGAAAGTGAAGATGTCTTTATTAGGTATGTTGTTCAGGCAGGGTCTGCCGGTAACGCTGATTGGACTGCCGATCGGGTGTTTGTACGTGCTGTTTACACGGGAGCCGCTGGCTTGGCAGAATCCCTGGACGGCTTTGTTTGTGCTGGTGCACAGCATCTCCGTCGCCGTCTGTCTGGGCCGGTTCAGAAGCCGCAGCTTTGGGTTTATTTATACGCGCGGCTATTTGAGGGACGAGCTTTGGGCCCACAAGATGCTGGCGACGGTGTTAGCGGTCGCGGCGGTGTGGCTGCCGATGGCATTGATTGTCTGGCTGCCGGTTCGCAGCGTCGTGCAGGACAAGCTGTTGGTCAGCCCCTACTTTCCCATAATGCGGATACGCGAGGCATCGGCGCCATGGGCGTGGCTGGCCGGCTACGCCATTCTTTTGCCGCTGTTTCATTACGTCTGGATACGGCGGGCCCAGCCTCTGCGAGGCGGAAACGGGGTGGTGCTGCTGGCCATCGGCGTGGTCATTGCGACGGCCACGCTTATGTCGTTTCGCTGGCATCCTCAGTGGTTCAGGATTCTTCTGTGGATACTGTCGGCCGTTGTGGTGGGAACGACCCTTATTGCCGGTCGGTCTCTGCACAGACAACTGGAGGTGCACGGATGATTATCGGATTCTTCGGGTCGCTTCTGGTCCTGGGGCTCGTTCTGGGGCTGGTCTGTTTTGCGTTGGGGAGAAAAGCCTCTTTGCCCAAGTCGGCCCCGCGTGGAAACCGGACCAGCAGAATTGCAGAAACGCTGATTTTGTCCTCGGCCGGCCTGTTGATCTTCGTCATGATTGGCTGTCTTTCGAGAGACGGACGGCTTCTGAACCTGGGCGAGCTGAGGCCGGCGTACGCTGCGACGCACATCATAATTGCCTGCTGTGCCGTTGGCGGGCTTCTGCTGTCGGTCCTGCTTTCACTGCTGGGGCGAACGTCCGCAGGGGGGGTGCTCGCGTTTGTCGTTCTATCGGGCTACAGCATAACAATACAAGGATCGCACTTCGGCCCCGGCTATCTTATGCAAAGGATCGCGCCCAGGGATTCATACGAGCCCATCGTAACCTACACCTTCGAGTTAGACGATGAGGTGCAGGGGGCGGACCTGTGGGTGAACGACGTTTACCTGGGCAAGACGCCAATCAAAATGACAGGCCGGGAATTTCACAAGAAGGTGCCGTTCCTGTCGCGCCCGCCTGAAGGCTACGCCGACGAGCCCCCACACGAGCGTCAGTGGTTCATAATACTTCTTCGGGTCCTTAAAGCAGAAACCCGCGGTGACGGCAGCCTCTGGTATACGGACGATCAGAAAGACTATTATGCACGGGCCAGGCTGGCAGATGAATGGAACAGATTTACCTACGCTCACTGTCATAACCGCGGCAACAGCCGTCTGCGGTATGACTTTTTGGTGAGGCTGCCGTCGCGATTTGACAGCAGGGAAAAAGTGCGAGAGCAAAGAAAGCAGCGATTGGAGAACCTGCTGCAAAAGGCAAGACTCGCCGATTATCAGGTCCAGCCTTCGTGGTTTGAGGCGGCCGAGACCTACGGACAGGATGGCTGGACGAAGCTTCGGACGCTGGCAGCCGAGGAGAAGGGATTCGGTCAGGTCGTGGACAAATGGGTCGAATGGAAATACGGAGTCACCAGGGACATCAGCCGCGACAAGGCCGCAGAAGTCTTCGAGAAGATATGCAAAGAAGTCAACGCAGGCCGCAGGTACGATGAAGCCGATCCAGCCGGCAGGGCGGTCGAATTGATATTCGACCGGCTTGACGTCAGGCGGCTTGTTAGCGTGTATGAGCAGGCAATCCGGAGCCGCCGCTACAGGCAACTACAGTGGGAACTCAGGAATGTTTACCGTCACCTGATGGAACTCTGGGATGCAAAGCTGGATGACCATAAAGACGGGAAGGGCAATATCATAGAAGACAGAATTACACCGGCATTGATTTGCTGGGGCAGCGATATGGAAGCGGCAGTCAAGTTCGGAGGGGCTCAGGTTGAAAGATATTTGTTGCGGCAGTACAGACACGAGAAGCGCCTTTCCGGATTGGAGCTTGATTGGAACGATCTAAAATCGCACTTCGACCTCCATTTGAATAAGTGGCTGTTCCATCTGTCACAATTAGACAGCGATGCGGGAAGGGACTTTCGCACCAGTCACAGGGGCCAGGTGCTCCAACTGGCGGACCTGCTGCTAAACAGCAGTTTCAACCATGATGTCGATGCCCCCGAGTTTCTGTTCCTGGACGTGAATCAGGGTGCTGGCAGCATCGCATACGAGTTCTGGCCCAAATACGCCGCGGCCGTTAGATCATCCGACATCTGGGAGTACCGAAAGCTCGAAAAACAATGGGCCTACCTCGCCCGGCTGGAACCGCCGGCAACCGAGGATATGTACATGGACTGCTGGCGCCAGGTCACCGACCTGCACAAATTGATGGGATCTGACAAGCTGGCTGGAGCTATCGAGGCAATTCCTAAAGAGATGAGGGTAGCGGTGGCAAAAGCTATTATCGCGGAGCTTGAAAAGAAAATCGAAGCCAAGCGGAAGAAACTCGACCCTGAGCGGGCAGAACGTGCTCGCTTCGATGAGCACCCTTACGCGGAGGCGCTAAAGCGTCACCTCGCGTGCATAGGTGATGAGGAATCGCTTCAGTGGTTGATATCGGCGCTCCAGTCGGGGGCAGACAAGAATTATCACACTGACCAGGTAAGCAGGCTACTTGCGAGCGAAAAAGGCAGGGACCATCCTCTGCTCAGGGTGCTGGCCGAGGCGAAAAGTGCAAAGGTCAGACTGCTGGTGATGCCGGCCTTGGTAAAATATCCGACGCCAGCCAATAGAGAGATTCTGCATAAACTTTCGAAGGACGAAGATGAGCAAGTGCGCCAGGCCGCAGAAGAGGTTGCGGCGGAGCTCGCGCGGATAGAAGAAACACCTGTTGAACAGCTTGTATTCCAAGTGAAAGTGGCGACGTCTGACGTCGGGCAAAACCGATAGCCCGGAAAGTGGGTACTTATGGAAGTTGGCTTGATGAGTAAAGTTGCAATAGGCCTTTCAGCAGTAATCCTGCTGTTGCTGGTAATAGGCGTGACCTTGTTGGTTCTGCTGAGGCTCCTCGGCTTCTCGAAATCGGCTAACGGCGCAAAGTCACTGCCCAAGTCGGCGCCCGCCGGCAATCGGGTGAGCCGAGCGGCCGAGGCAATTATCATGCTGTGTGCCGGCGTCGCAATTCTTGTCTTTACCGCCACCAACCCCTCCACGAACGGCATGTTGCTCAGGCTCGACCAGCTAAGACCGGCGTTCGCGGCGACCAACGTTATAGTCGCCCTCTGTGCCGGGTTTGGTGTGCTTATAGCTGCCTTGATTTGCCGGCTCTGGCGCACCTCACCGGCGGCAATCCTGATGACAATCGTTTTGTGCGCCTACGGCTGGCTCCTGAACGGCCCGCCAGGCGAGCTGATTGAACGCCTCGATCCCCAAGGCTCTACCAGACCTATGGTGCCGTTTTGTCTCCGGCTGTCCAGGAGCAGTGCTGTCGGCGCGGAATTGTGGGTCAACGGGGTCTGTCTGGGAAAGATGCCGGTGCAGACGACGATAGAAGAATTCCTCGAAAAAGTACCGTACTGGCCCGAGCCGCCCGAAGGCTATAAGGACAGAACCGATGAGGTGCACAAGCAGCATTACAATCCCAGAGGGGGGCGCGGTTACAGCATATATCAGAGGTGGGCCCAATTCGAACTTCCTGAGCTGCCCCGACAATACCGAATCGGCCCCCGACCAGAGACGGAAGGAAGGTATTATTACGCGCGGGTGAAGTACGACGACGAATGGGGATATTTCGACGGCGGTGGTGGTGGTGGTGGTGGAGGTGGAAGATACACCTACAGGGCGAGCAGATATTTCCCCGCCGTCTTCCCGAAGCGCCAGCAACGTCTCGAAAAGATGTTGGATAAGGCGCGCCTTAGCGACTACCGTGTCGATGCCGACTGGTTCAGGACGATGGAGACCTTCGGCCCGGACGGTCCGCTGGCGATCCGCAGGGCGATGGACAAAGAGCCCGATATGATAAACGTCCTCGACGACTGGGCCACGTGGAAATATGGTCTGGATCAGGTGACAGACGCGGAATCTGCCTGGTCGGTTTTTCAGCGAATTTGCGCCGAAGCCGACCTGCTCCAGTCTTACTCAACTGCCGGCGTCGCCGGCAGGGCGGTGGAGCTGCTCGCGCCCCACCTCGATGCCCAGCGCGTCGTGAAAAGGGCTGTGAAGCTGATTCACTCCACGCGCATTTACGGTTGGAGCAGTTGGATGCTGAACGGCAGATTGCAGTTCGGATTCAGCTATCGGCCCGAAGGCCTGGCAACCGGCCTCGGGCGAACACTGGCTGGATCGCACGGCGGCAGGGGAAACCGCCTGCCGGTGAGCGGCTATGCCGTTGCCCACGCAGTCTGGATGCTGGATGAGTTCCTCGATGCTCAGGACGATTCAACGCCTAATATTGTCGAACGCAAAGTCGTGCCTGCCCTGCTCTGCTGGCACAACGACTGGACGCCGTCTCTGCGGATAGCCGCCTGTCTCGGCGGACCCGATATCGGGCGTTTCCTATGGCGTCAAAACTGGCGCAGCGCTGCCGACCAGGTACCCTTCAAGCATCGAACGCACCTGGCCGGAGAAGATGTCAACGGCTGGCTGTTCCTGCTGGCTAATCTTCGCAGTCCGCAGGGCGCCAAGTTCCGACGTGAACACGCCCGAACGCTGATGGATATGGCCGACAGGATTCACCCTGAAAGTATCGAGGACTACGGCCTCCTGGGCCAAAACCCTTTCGGCTTCCTCTTTATCGATAACAACCTCGCCCTCAAATACTGGCCCCGCTTCAGAGCGCGCACAGCAAGCCGCGACAAAGGATATCGTGCACTCAAACAGCAGTTCCACTATCTGGTGAATATGGAGCCGGTCTCCACCGTCGATATGTACGTAAATGCCTGGCGAGCTTATTCCCATGATTATGACAATTTCCAGGAGGCTTTGTCGGCGCTGAAAAATCTGGCCGAGAGCAAGAAAGAAAAAGTAATATCAGCCATAGAGCAGGCCATCAAAGAGGACGTCAGCCACATCAAAGGATTCCCAGGAGATGATGAAGACGGCTGCAGGGATTACTTGCTCAGACATATAGAAGATGACGAGTGGACAGCGAACCGGGAAGCGCGTGACATAATAGAGAATCTAAAGGCCGGGACTGATAAATACAAGGGCGAAGCCGTCGCCACCTGGCTCGAACGCGCCAAGCCCGATCACCCCTTGGTTAAGATGTTGGCCGAATCCGAAGAGCCGGAATTGCGCCTGCTGGTTATGGGCGCTCTCAAAGCCCATCCGACGCCGGAAAACAGAAAGGTCCTGGAAAAACTGCTCAATGACTCAGATGAGCGCGTTCGCTCCGCCGCCATGGAAGTGCAGGAAGACTTAAAGGTCCTGGCGGCAGTACCCCTTGGCGAACTCGGCGCAGTTGTGAAACTCAAAGAGGAACGAATATGACAACGGCTATCATGCTCAAACGTTTCCTGATTGATACCCTGCCAATAACAATTCCACTGGCGTTGCTGGCAATCGGCTGGTTTGTAGCCCGCCGGCTGGGATGGATACCGAAGCCGCGGGCCCTGGCAGGTTCCGCACCAGCGGGCAGCCGGACCAGCCGAATCGCCGAGGCAATTATCATGCTCTGTGCCGGTGTCGCAATTCTTGTCTTCACCGCCACCAATCCCTCCACGAACGGGTACTTGTTGCGGTTGGGCGAGCTTCGGGCTGAGTTTGCGAGGGTAAATGTGTTTGTCGCGCTATGCGCGGGTTGCGGTGTACTGTTGGCGACGCTGGTTTGTCTTTTCTGGCGGACGTGGGCGGCGACGATATTGATGGCGGCAGTGCTTTGCGGGTATGGGCTGGTAGTAAACGGGCCTGAGCAGATTCTTGAATCTGTTGTGTCGCCAGAGGGTTTGCGGCCGACAGACTGGTACACGATAAGGCATACGGGCGATAGTAGCATCAGGGCCGATTTGTGGGTCAATGGTGTTTATCTCGGTAAGACGCCGGTAGAAAGCACGCTGACAGAATTTCTTGAGAAGGTTCCCTATTGGCCCGAGCCGCCGGAGGATTTTAATCATGATGTTTACAAAGAACCGGATTACAGCGACCTTGGCGTACACTATCGAATACGAAAGAAATGGATAGAATTCGAGACGCCAGAGCAACCACAGAGTCGGCGAGAGCAAAGGATAGAATTCGAGACGCCAGAGCAACCACAGAGTCGGCGAGAGCAAAGGGCAGAAGATAAACTCAGACATGACCTTGTCAGAGAAGATCCAAATAAATGGCATGAATACCTACGGCATGATCGCCAGCCGGGAAAGAAATACTATGCCCAGGTGAAATCAGGTGACGAATGGGGTTATTCTACAAATAACAGAGGTTCCGGCGGAGGCGGAGGCGGGCCTGTTCGCAGGCTGCACAGTCACTTTGGCGTGGTTTTTCCAGACAGGGACAGGCGGCTTGCGAGGCTTCTGGACAGGGCCAGGTTAAGTGACTATCACGTTGACGAGGAATGGTTCAAAGCGGCCCAGACCTACGATGATGATGGCTGGCTTGCGATTCGAAGAGCGATCGACGATGAGCCGCAAATGCTGCTAGTTCTGGATGACTGGGCGAGGTGGCGATACGATCTTGATAATGTAACGGACGCAAAGTCGGCTTGGAGAGCGTTTGAGAGCATCTGTCGGGAAGCGGACGAAGAGCAATACTATGTGACGACGAGCATAGCCGGTCGTGCAGTTGAGCTGTTGGTACCGAAGCTGGATCAGGAGCGTCTGGTTGATCGGGCGGTCCGAATCATAAATTCCAGTCCGTTGTACGGCTGGTATACATGGCGTATGAACAACAGGCAACAGTTTGGTATGAGCTACAGTTCGAAAGGTATGCCTCCCGGGACAGGAGGCAGTGGCAGATGGGGCGGGGGAAGGGGAGGCAAATTGGCGATCAGCTCTTATGCTGTTGCCCATGCGGTATGGATGCTTGAACAATCGCTGCGCGGCGATGAAGAGCCGAACATAATTCAGGAGCGAATTGTACCGGCCCTTATTCGGTCGTACCATGATAACATTGATATAATGCGGATAGCTGCGCATCTTGGCGGGCCGGCTGTTGACCAATTCCTCTTGCGCCAGAACTGGCGAGCCAAGGCCGACGATCTCCCACATCGCCAGCAAATGGACATGGGCGTCGGTCAGGAAGTGAACGGCTGGTTATACCTTCTGGCAAACCTCCGCTCGCCCCTCGGCCGGAGCTTCCGCCGGGCGCACCGCCAGAGAATCATGGAGATGGCTCATCTGGCCGTCCAGGACAACAGCCACCGATTAAGTGAGAAACTCAACTTCTTGTTCCTCGACGTCGATGACCTTGGCGAAAAGAGTCTCGCCGCCGAGTACTGGCCGAGATTTATTAGCGTCGTCAGGAACGGAAGAACCGGATCTTTCGCATTGGAGAAGCAATTTGAATACCTGGCGCGAATGGAACCTGCCTCGACCGCCGAAATGTACGTGCAGGCATGGAAGAATCATCGGGGTGACGATACGGAATTCGACTCGGCTTTGCACAAACTCAGGGAGCTGACGATTCCCCTTACCAAAAGAGAGCAGATACATGCGGCTCTCACGCGTGCCGTGCAAGACGATGTAAGCAATATAACGGGATACTCCGATGAAAACAGGCTCCGAAAAGATATACTGATGGCCTTAAAGGGACGCATCCTACCCTGGACCGAACAAGACCAGGCTCAACACATCTTCGCCCAGGTTCAACAAGAGGACTCCCAGTACAAGCCTGAAGCCGTCGCCGCGTGGCTGACGCACGAGCGCCCCGACCATCCACTGGTCAAGATTCTGGCGGATTCTGAAAAGCCCGAATTCAGATCATTGGTCATGGGCGCTATTCGGGAGCGCCCGACGCCGGAGAACAGAGAGATTCTCAAAAGGCTTCTGAAGGATGGCGATGAGCAGGTGCGAACGGCGGCTGAGGCGGCGGCTGCCGAACTCAAGAAGCTAAAAGATATGCCGATCAGCGAGCTTTTTGCAGCACCAGGCTTGCATCCGCGGGATATTAGCTCACCACTGGGCTTCGATATAAGGTCCGACCGGTCCTTCGGGTCTGGGCTTGGGTCGGGATTTGATTATTGCTTCGGCGACGGCGATGTCGGCGGGGTGGGTGATTTTCAGGTTTGAAGAGTCGGTTTCCACTATCGCGACTTTTTCGCCGAGCGCCTCGATGAGCTGGGCATCGTCGCTGATTTTGTTCTTGTCGAGGTTCTTCAAATTATCGTAAGCTCTTCTGAGCAGCTCTGCCTTGAAGACCTGCGGCGTCTGGGCCTCATAAAGACCTGCTCTGTCCACGGTCTTGCTTATTGTACCGTCTTTGACGTTCTTTATTGTCCCCACCAGCGGGCATGCAAGTATGGCGGCGCCTGTTTTTCCGGCGGCGTCAATCACGCGGTCAATCCACTCTTTGCTGACGCAGCAGCGCACAGCATCGTGCACGGCGACAAGGTCGATGTCGTCCTTTACGAGCTGGAGGCCTTTGGCGACGGTGTCGAATCGCTGCTCCCCGCCGGTGTATATTTTGACATTGAAAAACTTTAGGTTGGGACCCCATTTTACGTTTACGAGCTCCTGGTCCTCGGCGGCTATGGCCAGCAGTATCTGTTTGACATCATCGCGGTCGGAGAACAGCTCGACGCTTCGCAGGAAGACTGCTCTGCCGGCGACGTCGACGAAGGGTTTCTTTCTTTTTCCGCCGAAGCGTTTGCCGGCGCCGGCGGCACAGATAATGGCGGCAACTTTGTAGGCCATAAGACTATCCTTCAAGAAACATCACAAATTTTTACTCCTTGCGACAAAGAGGTCAGAGGATCTCCGGTCGGGACAAACTCCTGGCCGACGTAGCCTTTGAAGCCGGTCTCGGCGATTGCCCGCATTATGGCAGGGTAGTACAGCTCCTGCGTCTCGTCTATTTCGTGCCGCCCCGGATTGCCGCCGGTGTGGTAGTGGCCGATATATTCCTTGTTGTCGCGAATCGTGCGAATGACGTCGCCTTCCATAATCTGCGCGTGGTAAATGTCGTAGAGGATTTTCAGGCGTTCGGAGCCGACGCGTTTGCACAGGTCAACGCCCCAGCGCGTGTGGTCGAACATATAATCCTTGTGATTGACCTTGCTGTTGAGCAGCTCGATACAGATGGTGACTTTCTTCTTTTCGGCGTATCCTACTATTTCTTTGAGTCCGACGGCGGCGTTTTCGAGACCGACATCATCGGGCATGCCGGCCCGGTTGCCTGAAAAAGCAATCACATTGGGAAATCCGTGTTCGGCCGCTGCGTCAATACTTTCGCGAATCTTGGCCAGACAAGCCGCATGGTTGTCCCTGTTATTCAGGCCTTCGCTGATACCATGGCTGTTGACCATCGCGCAAATCAAACCGTATTTCTTCATGATGGGCAGTTCGGCGGGCGTGAGCAGCTCGACGGACTTTAGGCCCATCTTCGCCGCCGCGGCGCACAGCTCTTCGAGCGACAGCTTTTTGTAACACCATCTGCAAACCGACTGATTGATGCGTCCGTTCCTGACAACGCGTTCGACCTCCGCGGACAACGAGGCCGATGGGGCGCCCATCCCCATCGCCGCAAGGGACACGGCAGTTGTCTTCATGAAATTTCTGCGCGAGAGTGCACATAATCGTTCGCCCATATCAAACTGCATAACCAACTCCTACAAATTTCTGCATAATTCCAAAACGGTTTCAAAAATCGTCAAAACTCGATGCCTCGCCGGGCACCGATGCCCTTATCAAAGGGGTGCTTGATGTTTTTCATTTCGGTGACCAAATCCGCCAGGGCAGTCAGCTCGTCGGTCGCACCGCGTCCGGTCATGACAATTTCCACACGCTCATCCCTTCTTTCAATAATATTCTTTATGCTCTCGAGCTCTGCCAGACCCTCTGAAAGACAATAGACAATCTCATCGAGTATCAGCACGTCGTAAAACCTTTTTTCCGCGGTTTGAGCGAGCCTTTCAAGGGCTTCACTAATTGCCGCTTTGGTTCCTGCCACAGCTTCTTTGTCGTGAAGCGACGAGGACATATCCCAGGGCACATCGAGCGCTTCGACCCTGATTCGCACGGCGCCCAATTGCAGGGCGAAATGCTCGCCGATGTCGAGAGAGGGGGGCTTGAGGAACTGGTAAATCAGCACCTTGTGCCCCTGGCCAGCCGCCCGCAGCGCCAAGCCGAAGGCGGCGGTGGTTTTGCCCTTGCCGTCGCCGGTATAAATCTGTACGAGGCCTTTTTCGAGCATGGGCATATATTAGAACTGTAAGGCAAAAACTGAAACGAAAAAATCTGGAAAACCAGAGGTTAGATAGGGGGGCGAGCGGCCGGTCGCGGCGCAGGGCGTCAGGGCCGGCAGGACGACCAATTGCTGCCTTGAGGTATTAGAACCTATATGGTCACGAATTTGAGGCGCTGGCAGGTCTCGACCTCGGTTTCGGCCTGTTCGCCCGGCTTGAAGGGCAGGGGCTCGGCAAACTGCATTGCGACCCGGCGTACGAATCCGTTTACATCGTCAACTCGGCAGATATGTCCGCCGCGGACGAAACTGGCCATGTCGAAGGAGTCACCGTCTGCCAGACGAGGCACACTGAAACGGGTGGTTACGCGCTGGCCCTGATACGGACAATTGTCGTCGGCGTGACAGGTGAATGCCGCCCCGGTGCTGGAAATATCGACCATCTGGCCCTGCGAAAGTACGTCGTCGAAATCCTCAGCGAACCATACGGGCCAATGGTAACGAAGCCTCTGCTCTGTTCTTCGCTCAGCAAGCTCTTCCATTATGAATATCTCCTGAAAAATGCCTTGGTCTCTCTGGGGGACAAATCGGCGTGTTCGCGTGATGACTTTACGGGCCGCTGCCGAGAAAATCGCTGCGGGGTCAATTGATAAGACGGTTTCGGCCCGTCGGCGGCCAGAAAGAGGGGCAGAGTCGAATCGATTTTTTTCGGGACGTTCGATGGTCATCCGGCTATGTTCCTATAACCTGTCGTGGGTTTGACCCGGAACCTCGTGCAAAAATCGGGTTTCGGTTAGACTAAAACGGGCAGGGCGGTTGTATTATAAGTGACGGCTGTCCGGTTGGAAACGCGTTATGACTGATATCGAAGATAAGCTGCTTATCTGGAAGTTCAGGCGCGGCAGCGGTGATGCACTCTGCCGTATATATGAAAAGTACAAAGGCAATCTGCTGAAGATTGCATCAGGCCTGCTGAACGATACGGCCGCGGCCGAGGACATTGTGCACGACACTTTCCTTTTTCTGGGACAGTCGGCGCAAAAGCTGAGACTCGACGGCAACCTGAAGAACTATCTGGCGACGTGTGTTGCCAATCGCGTGCGCAACCTGAACAAGGCAGCCAGGCGGCAGGGAACCGCGGACCTGGGTGAAGCCGGGCAAGCAGTATCAAGGGCAAAAAGGCCGGAGCAGTGGATTGTTTTCAATGAGCAACTGAAGCGAGTGAACGATGCCCTGGAGGAGCTCCCGTACGAGCAGCGCGAGGTTGTAATCCTGCACGTGCAGGGTGGGCTGAAGTTTCGAGCAATCGCCGAATCGCAGGGCGTTTCAATCAATACGGTCCAGAGCAGGTACCGCTATGGGCTGGATAAGCTGCGGTCAATTTTAGATAGCGAGGTGGAATTATGAGACCGGCAGAAAATATAGAAAAGCTGATTAGGGATGTCCCAATCGATACCGGCGCTGAGACTGACAAAGCTGTGCTCACGGACGTCCTGAAGGCGTTTGAAAACACAAAAGAAACCACTTCGGCCAAGGTTGGGCCGAATATATGGAGAATAATTATGAAAAAACCAATTGCAAAACTCGTTACCGCAGCTGCGGTAATACTTATCGCAGTGCTTGGAATATCACTTTTACAAAATTCAGCTACCACAGCCTACGCCATCGAACAAACAATCGAAGCCGGGCAAGATGTGCGTTATCTTCACTTTTACTTCTCTTCATTGGATAACAATACTACATTTAAAGAAGCTTGGCTGGAATATGACGATAGCGGGCAGATTAAAAACACTCGAGTCAATTGGTACAATCAACCGTCCGGAGATATGGTGGCGGTTTGGAAAGAAGGTAGAACTCAATACTGGGCAAAGAAAAAGAAGACACTAAGGTTTTTCGAGGATGAAATTTACACAAAAAAGTGTGTTGGTTTTGCTAAACGCTACGATCCAACAAGAACGGTTGAGAATATGTATGATTTAGAAAGAAAAGGTGATGTTGAAATAGAAATCCAGGAGCCTGATGATAAGACCAAACCGATAATTTTGACGTGTACGTGGTTGCCGAATACATTTCTTACCGAAGGGACATCGCCACAAGTGCGTGAAATTGTCTTTGTCGACCCAGTTACCAAACTGGTTACTTCGATAGAACTTTACGAATTAATAGACGGTAAGTATGTAGGCCGTGGACTCTGGAAGTATCCTGACTATGATACACTTTTCGAGCCTGGGATCTTTGATCTTGAAGAGGAAGCACCTGCAGATGTAAAGCGTCTTGATCAAATGATATTAGATATTGGCCTGGAGCGGACAGACCTTACTAAGGAAGAAATCGCGGTTAAAGTGGTGCGTAGTTTTTTACAAGCTTTGATTGCGAAAGATTATGATAGGGCTATTAAAATTTATGGATATGAAGATCCAGACGAAAAAGAAGAATTACTCAAAAGATTCGAAAAGCTGAATATTGTGCGAATAATTTCAGTCGATGATCCTATTTCTCCCCTTTCTCCCCGACGAATGGATTCTAGCGGCAAATTAGAAGTTCCATGTAAAGTTGAATTAGAGGAAAATGGTCAGATCATTGAGTGGCAAATCGAGGGCGTTTTTGCTCAACGAGTAATAGGGCATCCAAATAGGTGGTGTGCCAAAGGTAAATTTGAAAAATAAACGTGGTTGTTTCATCGATTGTGTTTCATAATTAAAGGCCGAGCGTGAAAAAACGCTCGGCCTTTTTTGTGCGCTCTTGGGAGTTTTTTTCAGGTAAATGAGGTGCGCGGAAGGGTCTACTTTCATCTATAATGGTGAAGGGCCAAGACGAGCAACTTGAGGAGTTGAATATCGAGGAACGATTGTGCACAATCAGCAAGAAAGGGTTGTGGAACTGCTGGAAACGTCGGGGCCGCGTCTGCACGGGCTTCTGGCGAGGCTGACGTTGTCCGAGGATGCGGTGGGCGACCTGCTGCAGGAGCTATTCATAAGGCTGAGCAGCTCGAACGGCCTCGATAAGGCCAGGGACCCCTTTGCATACGCCCACCGTGCGGCGATCAACCTGGCGTTCGAGTGGCGCCGGAGGCAGAAAGTAAAGTGTCAATCGCTGGACGAGGATTGTTTGGCGGCGCCGAGCAGCTCTTCGCCCTTAGGGACAATAATTCGAAGGGAAGAGCTGGAGCAGCTCCTTGACGCGACGTCGCAATTGAGTCGCCTGGCCCGTGACGTAGTAGTTATGCACTATATTGAGCAGGAATCGTACGAAGAAATTTCCCAACGCCTGGGTAAAAAGCCTCAATACCTGCGGTCGCTCTCTTCGAAGGCCTTGGCCCGGCTGCGAACATCGTTAGCAGGTGCGGAAAACCGCCCATGCAGGGAGGATTGATGTTATGTCTAACATTGATGAAAAAGACATTATAAAGCGTTTTGAAGCCATTTCAGAATTCAAGCCCGCCCCTGAGATTGCCGCTCGTGACATCGCACGGGTAAGACAAAAGCTGAGTGAGCAAGATGGTGGACAGGGGACAGGACACCAGAGTATTTGGAGAATCATCATGAAAAGCAGAATGACAAGATTGGCCGCTGGGGCCGTGATAATTGTAGTTGTGATACTATCAATCACCTTTTTGGACAAGTCGGTTACTCCCGCTTATGCAGTCGAGCAAACTCTGAAGGCATATGACGGGATAAGATATCTCCATGCTTATTATTATTCCTGTACAGTTCATAAAATCCCAAAAGAAGCCTGGATTCAGTACGATGAAAATGGCGATGTTGAGAATATCCGCGGCAATTTGTATAACGTGGCGGGTGAAAACAAGCATTGTGAGATGGTATGGAACGAAGCTGCAACACTAATTTGGAAGGGCCACCAAAACACTTTTGAGATAGATGAAATTGGTGACTATACCCCTGTGATGCTCGGCTTTGCCGAGAGCATTCATCCAAAACAAGCCATAGAGCATGCTTACAAAGACCGGGAGGAAGGGAAATGCCAAATAGAAATACAAGAAGGTTCACGCGATAATGAACCAATTAAAATAACAGCACGATACTTGCCTGGCAAATATTCAACCGTTACGAGTTTGCCTGAGATTCATGACGTTCTTGTGGTAGACAAAAAAACAAAACTTGTGATACGCAAAGAAGTTTACAAGGTTGTGGAAGACCGTATCGAGTTGTGGGGTGTATATAAGGATTACAATACCGAACCCTTTGACCCCAATATTTTCGATATCGAAAAAGAGATTCCGGATGATGCAATTAGGATAGTTCATTACAACGTCGATGACGTAAATGAAGTTGGTATTGATGAAGGCTCCCTTTCTGATGAAGAAGCCGGCCATGTAGTTATTGAAGAGTTTTTCAATGCTTTAATTGGCAAGGACTATAAAAAGGCCGGTCTACTTTTTGGAGGCATGCCTCCAAATGAAGTTGAATTAGAATTTGGAAGCTTTAATGTTACGCGTTTGGTTTCCATTGGTGATAGAGTAGAACGTGGAGGTGGATTACCTTCTCACTATCCCTGTGTCGTTGAGATCAAAGAAAATGGCAACTTAAGCCAGTGGGAGCCAAAAGTACGTATTGGCAAAGTAGGGCCACTACGTAAGATTAATCGTTTGAGAATCGATGCAGTTTTTCAATAACCAACCTGAATGATATTTGACGTCGCATTAAAAGGCCGGGCGGATTTGGCTCGGCCTTTTTTACGCGCTATTGAGGGCAACTCAGAGGTAAAATCTGGCAGAAAAAAGTCATTTCGCTTAGAGTAAAACGGTCGGCGTGGGTGTTGTATAAGTGACGGTCGGTCGTTGCAATATTGCAAGAGGTGCTGATTGGTGCTGGAAGACAGGTTGCTCGTTTGGAGACTGAGGCACGGCAGCAGAGACGCCCTTTGCCGGATTTATGAAGAGTATCGGGATGATTTGCTGCGATTGGCGACCGCGCTTTTGAATGAGACGGGCACTGCTGAAGACGTTGTGCACGACGTTTTCACCTGCTTCGTACGTTCGGCCAGGCAGTTCCAGCTTACCGGCAGTCTCAAAGGTTATCTGGCAACCTGTGTCGCCAACCGGGCACGCAATGTAAATCGGACAGGGCGGCGCCGGTCCGCCGGTGGGTTGGACGAGGCAGGGCTGATAACCTGCGGTTTAAGAAGGCCGGACCAATGGATTGTATACACTGAAGAATTACAACAATTGAGCAATGCGCTGGCACAACTGCCCTATGACCAGCGGGAGGTAATAACGCTTCATCTGCAGGGCGGGATGAAATTCAGGGAAATTGCGAGGCTGCAGAATGTTTCGGTTAAGACGGTACAGAGCAGGTGCCGTTATGGGTTGGATAAACTTCGAACACTACTGAATAGTGAGCTTGAAAAATGAAATCGGCGGAAGACATAAGAGATTTGGTTAAGAAGGCGGCAATAGGCAGTAATCCGGCGGTCAACTCGGCGGTCCTGAAGGGCCTTCTTGAGGAACTGGATAGATGCAACAGCACGGGTTCGGCTGCCGCACAGCCGGATTTAAGGAGAAAGATTATGAAAAGCAGAATAACAAAATATGCAGCGGCGGCGGTGGTAATAGTGGCGGTGGTACTATCAATAACCTTCCTGGATAAAGCCGTTGCCCCGGCTTATGCAATTGGACAGACAATTCAAGCTTGTAAAAATACACGTTTTATACATTTTGAACTTTTTCGTCCATCAAACAATAAGGATAAAGATGCATGGCTTGAATATGATGATAGCGGTCAAATTAAAAATGTTCGGGTTAACTTTTATTTCAGCAAAGGAAATGAGCTGGTAATGGTTTGGAAGCAAGGCAGAACACAGATGTGGGACAAGCAAAGAAAAAAACTCCAACTGTTTGAGGATAAGATTTACACAGACAAAATAATCTTTTTTGTTCAACGGTATGACCCCGCCAGTGCTGTTGAGCACATCCAAAAGATGGAAAAGGAAGGTAAGGTAAAAATCAAAATCGATGAGCCTTCAAATAAAACAAAGCCAATAATTTTAACAGCTATTTATGAACCCAATACATATGCACTTGAAGGTCCTAAGCCGCAAATGAAGGAGGTTTTTTTTATTGACCGATATACTAAACTTGTCACAGCAATAGAGCTTTACGAATTAAAAGATGGCCAGTACTCATATATCGGAGTATGGAAATTTCCGGATTACAATATAGCTTTTAATGCTCAAATTTTTAACCTTGAGGGTGAATTGCCGTCGGATGTTGACATCGTTGATATGATGGCACTTGATATTGGTCTTGAACAATGTGACCTGACCAATGAACAAATCGCAATTAAGCTTGTTCGAGAGTTTTTCAACGCATTAATAGCAAAAGATTATGAATCGGCAATTAAACTTCTCTACCATGAAAGCCCGGAAGCAGAAGCCGGAATCCGAAAGGAGATTGAAAAGATCAATATCATCAGGGTCATTTCGGTAGATAAGGCCTTTGCGTGTTCACCGATGGGATCGTGGAGTGTATCGTGTGTATTCGAAAGCGAAAAAGATGGGAAGGTTGTCCGATTGGGACCTACTAATATTTTTGTCAACCATGTATTAGGCCATCCCAATCGTTGGGTTATAGAAGGAGGTTTCTTTAAATTAAATTTCTAATACAAATTTATTGACTTTCCAATTCAAAGGCCGGGCAATCTCAGTTCGGCCTTTTTTGTGCGCGGGCGAGGGCGTCTTTTTGGCTTTCAAAGCAAAATCGGCAGGGGAAATACAGCTTTCTTTAGATTAAAATGCGCCGATAATCCGTCATATTGATGGTTGGACGTTGACCACTGCCTGACGTTAGGAAAGAATCTTGATGTTGGAAGACGGACGTTTGTTGAAGCAACTGCGTCGCGGAGACAGGGACGCACTGCGGCGTATATATGAGAAATACGTGGATGATTTATTGGCCGTTGCGGTGTCGCTTCTATCGGATGTGCACACGGCTGAAGATTGCGTTCATGATGTGTTTGTCGGTTTTGCCGGCGCCGCGGGCAGTATTAGGATTCGCCACAACCTCAAGGGTTACCTGTTAAGCTGTGTGGCAAACCGCGCGCGGGACCAATTGCGCAAAAGGCCGAGAGAGCCGAATCAGCGCCTCGAAGAAGCGGACTATCCGACAACGTCCAGCGAGCCGGCAAGCCGGTTGATTGATTGCGAAGAATCGGCCCGGCTCTTTGCGGCGCTGGCAAAGTTGCCTTATGAGCAGCGTGAAGTGTTCGTGCTGCACGCACAGGGCGATATGAAGTTTCGGGAAATAGCCGGTCTTGTTGGTGTTTCGACGGCCACCGTGCAAAGCAGGTACCGTTACGCGATTGAAAAACTGCGAGGGCTTCTGGAGAAGGAAAACGAGAATGAAGTCGGCAGATGAGATAGAGCGATTAGCAAAGAAAATACGAATCAGAACCAGCGATGCAATCCGCGAGCGGATTCTGAGCGATGCCGAGGCAGCGCTCGTGAGCTCAACGAAGAAAGGTGAGGAGGTCTTAGAACCAAGCCTTTCGATATGGAGAACCATTATGAAAAGCAGAATAACGAGATTGGCCGCCGCGGCGGTGATAGTAATTGCGGTAATGGTGGGCTTGCACTACTACGCTGGCCCGATTGGTGTAACAAGTGTCGCCCTGGGCGACGTGCTCAGGAATGTTGAACAGGCGCGGGCGTTCATATACAGGATGAGGGAAACTCGAACGCGGCTCGGTGAAAAACACACCTTTGCCGACGAAACAGAGAGGATGGTTTACATCTCCACAGAGTATGGAATGAGGATGGATAACTACCAGGATGGGCGGATATCCATAAGCACCTATTCACTCATCGCAGACAAGGCCATTATCACAGTGTGCCACCCCATGAAGTTCTATTCGCGTATCGAGAGGCCTGAGGACGAGCTTGCATCGCTTGCCCAAATGGGCCCGAAAGGAATCGTCAGTGGGTTTACGTCGGAGAATTACCGGGAGCTGGGGCGAAAGACAATCGATGGGGTGGCAGTCAAAGGATTTGAGGTCCTTGACCCACCGTCTTTTCAAGCCAACTTTAAGGTTGACAGCGTAACATCGCGTCTCTGGGTCGATGTGGCAACCGGTTTTCCGGTACTAATCGAGTATGAAGCCCTTGCTGATGGGGGAACATTCAAGATAAGCACGGTAATGGACCAGTTTCAATGGAACGTGGAACTTGGGCCTGAAGTTTTCGAGCCGAACATCCCGGCGGACTATGTGGAACAGAAGTTTGATTCCGGCGATGATGCGATAACACAATCGGCTGAGCGTGAAAGGGCTTCGGAAGAGTCTGTGCAGCCGGACCTGCCCGACCTTGACGAGTTGAGCTTGCTTGGCATTGACGATGATGAAGCAGAAGTTGAGCTCAACTACGCCGGCATGGAAGAAATATGGAAGGCTCAGGATGAGATTATGGGTACGTGGCCCCCTTATTTACAAGTACGAGAGCAGTTGTACGGGGAGCTTCGGACAAAACTCAATATTGACGACCTCTCGCTTGAAGAACTTGTTGCAACTGCCGTTGCACTGCGTGAGAAATTCTGGAAAGCAGGCGGATGTCTCTCAAAGACATCGTACCCATACGGTTATGCCTCCCGCGTTCTTTTGGAGTCGGCCCGCCAAGAGCAGCCCGAAGACATGACCGTAACGGATGAGCTTGCCGAGACAATTCAATCAATCGAAGTTTTAATGACGTTCGAGCAGCTTCGGGCGAGAAAAACGAGAAACATTTCGTTCCTAAATGCTCTGACCGAGCTGCGCTCAGCGCAATTTGAGCAAATAAAACGGGAACTCCAAGAAGGAAGGACGCCCACCTGGGAGGATTTCGTCCGCGTCAATGACCTTGCCATTCTTTTGGGTTTCGCTAAAGACTACCAGTCTGCTGAAAGAGGCGCGGTTTGGCTGCTCGATGGAGCAGATGCGGGCGGATGGACGGCGTATATGCAGCCATTGAAAGACATGCAGCGTTGCTTTGGTCAAGGTGAACCCTACAACTATAATATCCAGTTGGCAACGAGGCCTGAGCTTTCCGTGGAAATATTCCGATACGGCCGACGTCTGCCCTCCTTCAAAGGGCCGAGGGAACGCGGGGTGACGCCTGTTCATCTTTTGCACTCAAAGCCCACCTGGCACGGGCAATAGACTTGTTCCAAGTCCCCCACGCCACGTTTATTTAAGACGGCGAGGACGTGATCATATCAAGGGTTGCGAAATCACAGGTTGGGCGGTCTTTGCTCGGCCTTTTTTGTATTCAGGCGTTGAGTTGGCGGACGAACATAGTGCATTCTCGGTCGCACGGCTCGATATTATCTGAAAACTCCGAACGGGTGCAGTTTTACCGGTCAGGGGCAATAATCGTCTCGACGTGCTTTATGAATGCCTCGGCCCGGGGAATCAAGGGACGGACTCCAGATTCTTCGAAATGAATGAAATCCAGGTAGTCGCTTTCCTGTCGTCTTTCGAAAAGGTCGTTGTAAATCTGAGCCATCTCTTTGGCGACTCTGCCGGTCTTGACGTAATGTTGATTGAAAAAGCTGCGTACCCCTGTGTGTTTGGAAGAAGATAAGCCGCTCTGTATCAGCAGGGCTGAGACGGCATAAAAGCAGGCATAATACAGACGGTTCACACAGGTATTCCACCGAGAGGCCTCGGCCAGGATTCGAGCATCTTCAAGTGATTCGTAAGCTCTTTGCAGCCTGTAATTAATCAAATCGCTCTTCGGATTGCTCACAGGACGATCCCTTCGCGTTCGACGTTTTCATGAAACGGCATGGCCTTATAGAGGGGGCTGTCCCATTCCTTTCGGCTCCGCACGATGCAGCTAATAACTTCTCCGCATTCCCATTCAACATTGTAGAGTCGATGACGAATAGCATCTATGCGTTCCTGGTCGACGCTGCCATGCAACAGAACAAGAAAGTCCCAATCAGATTCAGGCCCGGGCTCTCCGCGAGTTCGAGAACCATAAATTATGATATCAGCATCAGGCTCAATTTCGAGAATGGTTTGTTTGACCTGCTCCAGTAATTGTTCTCGATTCATTTCAATCCGGACCCTACGTATCTCTTAATTATTCGAACAAATCTTCTATGCCAGCCTGCCTATAACCTTACAGCCATTTTCCAGCTTTGTCCACAACTTTCGCAGTTTCAACAATCCGCTGATAATCAATCGGTTATTCGGCGGACGAGTGCGGCGAACTGTCGGCCGCGGTGCTCGTAGTTTTCGAACATGTCGTAGCTGGCGCAGGCGGGGCTTAACAGGACGACGTCACCGGGGGCGGCAAGTTGGCGCGCACGCTCGACGGCTTCGGCCAATGAGTTGACAATCTTGATCTCCCTCGCTGGTCGCTCGTCGCTGGTAGCTCGCAAGGACGAGCGTATTGAGGCGGCGATTTTTTCGGCGGTTTGGCCCATCAGGATGGCGGCCCTGGCCTTTTGAGCTATTCTTTCGCCTAAGTCATCGAATGGAATGCGCTTGTCGTATCCGCCGGCAATTATGATTTCCGGTTCATCGAAGGCCTCCAGTGCGGTAATCGCTCCTTCGGGTGTGGTGGCCTTCGAATCGTTATACCAGCGGACGCCCTTTATTTCGGCCACCAGTTCCAGCCGATGGGGCAGGGCCTTGAAATCGGGCAGGCACGCCTTGATGGATTCATCATCAACGCCGAAATGCCGGGCAACGGCGAGTGCCGCGGCAAGGTTGGAAAGATTGGCCCGGCCGGGAAGGCGAAACTGGCTGCGAATATCATCGCCCACGTCGGCGGGCGAGAACCTGATGCAGACTCGGCCTTGCTCTTTGCTGTATTTGTCGAACCACTCAGAGGCGATTTTGTCTTCGGCATTGAAGATGGAAACGGCAGGGGGGCCCCAATCGTTTTGTTGAAACTTGAAGATGTTCTCTTTGGCGGCGCAGTAGGCTTCGAATGTGCCGTAGCGGTCGAGATGGTTCGGCGTGAGGTTTGTCAGCAGTGCCACGTGCGGGGCTTTTCGGATTTGCGCCAACTGCTCAATCTGGAAGCTGGACAGTTCGAGCACGATCAAATCATCCGGTGCGATTTCGTCCAGTATGGTCAGCAACGGCTCATTGCCGATGTTGCCGCTGAGGTGGACTCTTTCGTGACTCGTGACTCGTGACCGGTGACCCGTACTTTTTGGAGTAGCTGCTCTGAGCAGGTGGGCGGTGAGTGCGGCGGTTGTGCTTTTGCCGTTGGCGCCTGTTATGCCGATTATTGTTGCCGGGCACAGCTCAAAGAAGATACCTATTTGGGATGCGATGGGTTTATTGCGCTGTTTGGCAATTTGGAGGAACTCATTGTCCGGTGGAACGGCGGGATTTGCTATGACAATATCGGCCTGCTCGAAGTCGCTTGCAATGTGGCCGCCGAGGTGAAATTCGATGTTGGGGAATTCTTTGAGCCGACTAATGGAATCACTTAGCTGCTCGGCGTTTGCTAAATCGGTTACGGTGACCTTGGCGCCGGCCCGGCAGGCAAACTGAGCGGTATCAAGTCCGCCGCCGAAGCGCCCCAGCCCCATTACGAGGACTTGCCTGCCCGTGAAGAGGTCTCTGTTCATAACAGCGTTTGCATTGCTTTTGCCAGGTCGACCTTTGCGTCGATGACGGCCTGCTCGATGCATCTTTTCCAGTCGTCGCCGCACTGGCCCTTGTACTCCGGCTTTTCATAGGCGTAGATTATCGAGCGTGAGGCGTTAATCAGCGCGCCGGAGCCGTCGGGCTTGCAGAACCTGATGCAGTCGGATGCGGAGGCGCCCTGCGAGCCGTAGCCGGGGACGAGAAACCACAGCTTGTCATACTCTTTGCGCAGCGCGGTGGTAACTTCGGGGGCGGTTCCTGCGACGACCATCCCGACGTTGCTGTAGCCGCTCTGTCCGATTCTCTCCGGCTGGTTTGCGAGTTCTGCCACAATCTCGGCCAGCTTCTCATACATCTTTTTGCCGTCGGCGTCGGTGAAGTCCTGAATCGCCGCGGCCGATGGGTTGCTTGCGCGGACCCAGACGAAGACGCCTTTTCCCTGCTCGTTTGCAACATCGGCAAAAGGCTGAATGCCGTCGAGCCCGGCAAAGCCGTTGATTGTGATGGCGTCGGGGGCGAGTGTATCTTCGAGGCCGGACAATTCCGGGTTCACCAGATGCGCGGCTGCGTAAAGCTCGGCGGTGTGGCCTATGTCGCCGCGTTTGATGTCGCCGATTATCTCCAGACCAAGCTCGTTGGCTTCCGAAATAAGGGCGTAATAAGTCTCAATTCCTTCCCAGAAATATTTTTCGAAAAATGCGATATTTATCTTCACCGCGGCGACCATGGGGGCGACGATACGCATGGTCTGCGTGCAAAAATCGAAGATGGCATCCACCGCCGCGGCCGCATCGAACTCGTCGTTCATGTCCCGATGGCTGGTTATCACCGACGGCAGCCGGTTGTAAATCGGGTCCAAACCCACAATCAAAGGCGTTTTTTTACTCTTGACCGCGTCACACAGGCGGTCGGCAAAGTGGCTCGCCATGCATTATTTCCTTTCTTTCAAACACAGTCTGACCGGCGGCTTACATAAAAGGCTTTTTGCCGGATTCGCCAACCACTATAATCTCATGCATGGTCGATAGCAAGACAGAAATTACGTGGCGTGAAGTTTGGAAAAGGATAAAGTGGCGCTTCGGCGACAAGCGCAACCGAAGGAAGCTCTACTGGCTGCTGTTTCATCTGGCGGCGGTGGTGATCTTGCTGGGCCTGCTGCTGTACACACCGGGGCGGTACAAGCCGGTGGCACAAGCCAACAGCAGGAATATGAGCAAATACCTGACGCACGAATTGGCGCCGACATTCTATAACGGCGCGCAGAAGGGCAGGCCGTTCGACCTGCCCGTCACGCAGGAAGGAATAAATGATATTATCGCACACTCGGGGTGGCCGAGGCAGTACGGCGAGACAAGCTTCTGCGAGCCGGCGGTGCTGTTCGAGCCGGACGGCATCGTGCTGATGGGGACCGTGGATATGCGAGGGGTGGAATTTGTCGTAACGATTGTGCTGGAGCCGCAGCTTAATGATATGGGCCTGCTGAATCTGCGGGTGGGCAAGGTAAAGGTCGGGGCGATGAATGTGACATTTCCGGCGAGAATCATAGCCAAAAGGATGTACGAGCAGCGGGTAGGCGCCGCACCGGTTGATTTTCGGGATATTCGCACGCAGATTGCGGCCTCGCTTCTGAACGACGAGCCGTTCGAGCCTGTCTTCAAGGCGGAGGATAAATATGTTCGCCTCGAAAAGATAACGCTCGAAAAGGAAAAACTCACGCTCCGCCTGGTCCCCATTTCCGATTAAGGTCATCAGGTCCGAGTTGCAAGGCAAATAAACGCGGGAACACGGAGGGCCTTGCTCTAATCCGCACGCGCCCTCGGCTGACCAGCATACTCATCCGCACCCATGTCCACCCGGCCTCCGTGAATCCTCGCGTTCCCGTCAATATCACTCTCGCCCGGTTCGCTCGCAAAGTCCGGCGCGCCCGTATTGATACACGGTGAGTCAGGTCTGAGATGATAATCGTTTGCATCCGGGTCGGCGAACCGCGGATCGTCAGATATGTTGCCGGCCCCATCGGCGCCTCCGCGAACACAACTGTAGGTGGGCGAGGTGGACCTGCCCAGCTCTGCGGGCAGGTTGCCCCAGATCACACAATTGCGGATCGAACGACTGCTGCACCGGTGCATCCCTGCACCTGCGTTGCCTGCGTTTGACGCTATCGTGCAGTTGATTATTTCTCCCTGCATTTCATGCAGGCCGCTGCCTCCGTCCTTGTCGGCCCGGTTTCTGGCGATCAGGCAGTTACGGACGGTGCCGTTGCAGCCGCACAGTCCGCCCCCGTAGTCGGCCGAGTTGTCGGTAATGATGCAGTTGAGCACGGCGGCGTCGCAGTCGTACAGCCCGCCTCCCTTCTCGGCCCGGTTGCCGGTGATGATGCAGTTGCGAATCGGGCCGCCGTTGCAGCGGTATATCCCTCCGCCTTTTTCGGCAGAGTTGCCGGTTATGATACAATTGGTAATAGTCGGACCGGCAAAGGCGCAGTATATCCCGCCGCCCTTTACCGCATTTCCATTTGTGATCGTCAGGCCGTCAAGCAGGGATACCGTCCTTTCGCCATTCATGAAGTTTACCACGCTGCCGGCGCCGCCCCCGTCGATGATGGTGGCCGCAACAATGTCACGATTATTCGGGTCAGTGCTGCGGAGGGTAACTGCCTTGCCTAAGAAACTGATGTTCTCGTGGTATCTGCCGGGTGCGACGACCACCGTGTCTCCATCATCACTTGCCGCAATGGCCGCCTGAATGGTCCCGTACTCCTCTGGAACCAAACGTGTAGTCGCCGCATCCGTTGGAAGCTCGGCCGAGACGGGAGTTTGCCTGATAACTTCGCTGTCGGATTTCGCCAAGGTCTTGAGGACTTCAACGTCCCACACCAGTGCAGTGCCGTCCTGGCTTGCGGATACAAGAAACCTGCCGTCCGGGCTGAACGTCAAAGCGCCTACTCGGCCGCGCCAGGTTCCGCTTGGATACTTGAACCTGTTTTGGGCCCGCCATCCGTGCCCCGCCCGCATGATGATTGGCTGGTCCATTGACCCCGACACGTCCCACAGATAGACCTTGCCGTCATCGGCGCCCGAGGCCAAAATCCTGCCGTCCGGGGAAAATGCTACCGAGAAAACAGCGTATGGATGATTAAGAGTCGCTAACTGCCTGCCGGCCTTCACATCCCACAGACGGACCGCGTTGCTGCACGTCGGCGGCGACGAGGAGCCTCTGCGGCCGTCCGCGAACAAGGCGCGAAGTACGCCATGTCCCGATGCGAGCAGTCGCCCGTCGCTGGAAAACGCCAGCGAGGAAAGGGCATCGCCCCCTGTTTCGAGTCTCGCCAGCTCTTCCCCGGTGGCTGTGTCCAAAAGTATGATGGGAGTATAAGGGCCTTTGTGTGTGCCACTCTCATCCACGATGGTCCTGGCGCCGTCGCTTGCGAACGCCAGAATCCTGCTGTCGGGCGAAAACACCATAAGGTCCACGTCGCGACCACTTAAGTCGAACTTGTGAATTTCCCTGCCGATGGTTACATCCCACAGACGAAGCACTACTTTTCTGTCCACCGTTGCCAGGGTCTTGCCGTCGGCCGCGAAGGCAATGTGGTCAATCCAGTCTTGATGTCCGCGAAGCGTATGGACGACCTTTCCGGTTGCTATGTCTTGGATTATTACCGAATGGTCCTGTGTCCTCGAGGCCAGCATCTGGCCGTCGGGCGAGAGGGCGCCTTCGCTGCCTTCGAGCATCCGCCGATTGACGCCGGTCGCCGCGTCCCAGACGCAGACCATACCATCTTCACCTGTCGTCGTGACCGTTTGCGAATCCGCCGAAAACACAGCACCTTGCACGTCTCGGCAATGGCTTCTGGCCCTGACGATTTCGTCGCCTGTCGCCGTATCCCACAGAAGGACCCTGCCCCGAGGATCCCCCGAAGCCAGTATCTTGCCGTCCGGAGAAAACGCCAGCGACTGTACGTGTATTCCTTCATGTTTGGATTCTCTGCCCGTCTCCAGGTTTATGATGCGCATCGCTCCTGCTGAATATGCGCAAGCCAGCAGCCTGCCGTCCGGGCTAAAGATGATGGTCTCACAACGCTTCAACTCCGCTTCAATGGCCGGAAATTCGAGCATGCTCTCGCCGGATTCCACGTTGCGGACGCGGATTGTGCCGTCCTGATTTGCCTCCGCGATGACCTTGCCGTCCGGCGAAACGGCTGACGAGGAGTCTCTTTTGCCCTTAATGCTCCGTATCTCTTCCCATGTGCCGACATTCCAAAACCGGACCTCGCATCCTTTATCTCCCGAACTTATGGAGATCATTGTCTTGCCGTCCTCCGTGAACGACAGCCGCCCGCCCCAATCTGCATCTTCCCCGATAGTACGCAGCCTCATGCCCGTGGCCGCCTCCCAGACCACAAGCCCCTTGCGCGTCAGGGCCGCTACCATGGCCGAATCTGCCGAGAAGGCCAACGCTTGCATGCTCTCATCATATTGAAGTATCCTCAACAGGGTCCCCGTTGCCAGGTCCCAGAGCACTACATGGCCGTGGCTTCGGCTGCCCGTTGCCAGCAGCTTCCCATCCGGCGAAAAGGCCGCCGTACTGGCTGCATAATGGCCGACAAGATCATGAAGCATCTCGCCGCTGATGGCATCCCAGACCGCAACTGCACCCTTGCCCACCGATGCGATCATACTGCCGTCCGATGAAAATACGATCGACTCCACCTCTCCCGGATAGCGCAGCCGCTGTGTTCCAAGTCTTGCAATAGCCCCTCGCGGCAGCGGATCACCATAGAAATCCACACGCCCCTTCATAGAAGCCTCGGTTTTCACCGTCCTGTCTGCCGCAGCCGGCAGGACGGTGCCGCCGATAATCAACACAACCAATCCAATCCAGATGCTTTTCGGACTCTCCTGTGCGTTCATTGCCTGCTCCTTAATGCTCGCTGAGTCATAACAATCTCTCTGCTACCATTATGACGCAGAGCCGCACACAAAGGTTGACATCAATCTTCTCAAATTACCGGGCAATAGCGAGAATTGCGTCTCTGATCAACAAAAATCAGCAAAAATGCCGCCCGTCGCCGGAAAACGTGCTCCGGCCCAATAAACACGAGTAAGAACTTTTCCGAAGGCCGCAAGACTGTTTTCTGCCGGTTTTCGCCGCGTGAAGCTTTTTTTTGCCCGCCAACCGTGATTTGCCGCTAAGTCAGGCCTGAGAATTGCAGAAATTTACTAAAAAAGTTATTGCTCTTGTCGCTTATGACGATTATTATGTTTGGTTTAGCTGTAAGGATTAACGGCTGCCAGAGCCGAATTTGAGGTGCTGGAAATGACTATTACAGGATTGGCTAACCGTGCAGAGTAGAGGGAAACAATACCTGTACGGCTGCATTTTTGGGCAATTGGTGGCCTTAGAAACGTTGGTTCTGCTTCAGCGAGGTAAGAAGCATGAGGTTTTGGCTGGTTTCCCGCGGCGCGGCGAATCGCACCGTCGGGGGCCGACCGGGGGGCGGCTGATGTGAAGTAAAGACGGGATATGACCTCTGCTCCGTTTTGGACGTTGAAGTGGAAACTGCCGAGGTTTCCACTTTTTTTTGCCCGAAGCAGGCCATGATGCTGAGTTAGTTAGAGAGCTACTGATGAATCAGGAATTATTGAGAATCGTCGACAGTATCGCACGCGACAAGAATATCGACAGAGAGTCCATATTCGCAGACCTCGAAGAGGCGATGGTCTCGGCGGCGAGGAAGTATTTCGGCGATCCCGAGAGCAACGTTGTGGTAAGTATCGACCGCGAGACGGGCAAGGTAACCGCTTTCAAGGACGACGTGCAGATCGACATCAGGCGCCTGGGGCGAATCCCCGCACAGACGGCCAAGCAGGTCATGATCCAGAGAATAAGGGCCGACGAAAGGGACAGCATATATGCGGAGTTCATTCAGCGAAAAGGTGAAATCATAAGCGGCACGGTGGTCCGGTACGAGAGCGGGACGCTGATTGTCGATCTGAACCATCGGACCGAGGGCTTTATGGCCAAGAACGAACAGATAGCGGGCCAGACCCACCGGCCCGGCGAGAGGATCCGGTGTCTGATTCTTGATGTGAAGGAGATCAGCAACCAGATAAAGATTATGCTCTCGCGGACGCATCCTGATTTTATCCGCCGATTGTTCGAGGTGGAAGTGCCGGAGATTTCTGAGAACATCGTCGAAATCCGGGTCCTGGCCCGTGAAGCCGGCTACCGAACCAAAGTCGCGGTCGCCTCGCTTGACGACAAAGTGGATCCTGTCGGGGCCTGCGTAGGCGTGCGCGGAAGCAGAATAAAGAACATAGTCGAAGAGCTCGGCGGCGAGAAAATAGATATCGTGCGCTGGAATGACTCCTCGCAAGTTCTTATTACCAATGCCCTGATGCCGGCCAAGGTAAGTGAAATCGCCTTATGCTTTGAGCTGGGAAGAGCGACTGTGGTCGTTGATGAGGACCAGCTCAGCCTTGCCATCGGCAAGCATGGCCAGAACGTGCGACTGGCCGCAAGACTCACAGGCTGGGACATAGACATACTGACGCCGGAGGAATACAACCAGGGTATTGAACAATTGGCAAGCTGCGTCAAGGGCCTTGAGGGGGCGGATGATACACTGGTTGACAAGCTGATAGCCCTCGGCGTCATATCGGTCTTGGATTTGGAGGATGTCGGGCCGGCCCCCCTGATCGAGGAACTGGGTTTCGAACCCGCTTTAGCCGAGCATTTTGTCGCGGCAGCGGCAGATGAAGCAAAACGTATTGCTGCCGAGTCAAAGAAGAAACAGGCCGAGAACCTCCTCCAGCAACAGACAAAAACCGTGAAGGACGAACCGTAGGGCGTAGTACCCGCAAGAAGACAGGGTTTGCTCAAAACCCCAAAACCGGAAATCTGAAGTTTTGTTTTATGGCTGCCACAAGGGTTTACATTCTGGCGCGTGAGCTTGATGTGAAAAGCGCGGCAATTGTGGAAAAATGCCAGGCCGAGGGTCTGGACGTGAATAACCACATGTCTGTGATATCGGCCGGCCTGGCGGCGACAATCCGAGAATGGTTCAGTGAGGGGGAGAATATCACCACTGTCGAAACCGCCAAGAAGGTGGACCTGAAGAAGGTGAAAATCAAAAAGACGCCAGAGCCGAAAAAGCCGGCAGAAAAGGCAAAAGCGAAGAAGCCAAGGAAGACGGTGACAGAGACAGAGAAGGAACCGGCCGCAACGGCGGTAATTGAGCCTGCCGAGCCGACGACTGAAGCATGTGTTGTGGTCGTAGAAGAACCTACACAAAAGGAACCCGAGCCGATATTGCCGGCAGGCCCGATTATGGAGAAACCAGAGCCGGCGCGGCTCAGCGGCCCCCAAGTGGTTCGGGTCGAAGCGCCGGAACCTTTAACACGTCCAAGGCCAAGGGCCAGATACAATGAGCCTGCGACTGACCCCCTGATGTACAGCGAACTTGAGCAGGAAGATTTGACCCTGGCTCCCTCTTCCGAGAAGGGACGACTGCCAAAGCGATACAAGGAAAGAACGCACGGCCGTCGGCGGGCAGAGCTGGAAGCGGAGGCCCCAAAAAAATTGAGGGTCAGCAAATGGCGACAGAGAGATATTGAAGAAAGGCAGGCCCGGCTTGAAGCGGCCGGCGGTGAGGGCCTGCGATTGAGACCGGTTCGCAAGATTGCGGCCAAAGCTCATTCAGAAGTGATCGCCCCCATCAGGCCGAAAAAAGCTGTCATGAGCGAGCCCATAACGGTAAAGGGTTTGTCCGCAGCTTTGGCAGTCAAAGCAACGGATATTGTCAGCGCACTTATGCAACAAGGCGTCATGGCTACCGCCAATCAAACGATAAACAGTTATGCCGCAGAACTGGTGGCTCTGGAGTTCGGCGCCGAACTTGTCGTAGAACACAAGAGTCGGCTGGAAGACCAGATACGAGCGGACTTTGAGCAGCGGGAGAGAAGAAACCTGAATAGACGTTCGGTGGTGGCTACGATGCTGGGGCACGTTGATCATGGTAAGACCAGTTTGCTGGACAGAATCCGGTCAACTCAGGTCACCGCTGGTGAAGCAGGAGGCATAACTCAGCACATCGGCGCCTACCAGGTCACCCGCAACAATAGTAAGGTGACGTTCCTCGACACGCCGGGCCATGAGGCTTTTACCGCGATGCGGGCCCGAGGGGCCAATATGACCGACGTGGCGGTGCTGGTGGTGGCTGCCGACGACGGCGTGATGCCCCAAACCGTCGAGGCGATAGCCCACAGCAGGGCGGCAAAGGTACCGATAATTGTGGCGTTGAACAAAATGGACCTGCCAGGATGTGACATCAATCGCATCTACTCGCAATTGTCTGAGCAGGGGCTGACACCGACCGATTGGGGAGGGGACACTGAGGTTGTGAAAACCAGTGCCGTTACAGGAGAGGGCATAGACAATTTGCTCGAACATCTTGATTACGTGGCGGAGCTGCTTGAACTCAGAGCTGATGACAGTATCCCGGCCACCGGATGGGTGGTCGAAGCGAAGATGTCCGCCAAGCGGGGAGCGGTGGCGACGCTGTTGATCAAGGAGGGTCGGCTGAGCAAGAGCGACGTGGTCTTGGCCGGCAGCGCCTATGGCAGAGTGAAGACTCTGAAAGACAGCTTCAGCAAAAGCATAAGAACGGCCGCCAGTTCAACACCGGTGGAGATAACCGGCTTGAGCGGAGTACCACAGGCGGGCGACAGATTCTACTGTCTCGATGACCTTAACCGAGCCAAGGCCGCCGCAGAGGAAAGTCGGATGTACTCCAGAGAAAGTTCGCTGGCGCAGCGGGCACAAGTTACTCTGGAGAATCTGTTCAGCCAAATCGAAGCCGGCAACGTGAAGGAGCTGAACCTTATCATCCGCGCTGATGTGCAGGGTTCGGTGGACGTATTGACAAAATACCTGTCTGAGCTGAGTACCGACGAAGTCAAGATCAGGATTTTGCACGCGGCGCCGGGCGGAATAACGGAGGGCGACGTGGTGCTTGCTGAGGCGTCGAACGCCATTATCATCGGTTTTAACGTCGTCGCCGATGAACATGTGGCCAGGGCTGCCGAGGCAGGGTCAGTAGATATAAGGCTTTACAGTATAATCTATCGCATAACCGAAGATTTGAAGAAGTCGATGGCCGGTCTGCTGGAACCGCAAGAGAAGGAGAAAACGGTTGGGCGAGCCGTGGTAAGAAAAACCTTTAAGGTTTCGAGAGTTGGAACCGTGGCCGGCTGTTATGTCAACAGCGGGCTGGTGACCAAGAATGCCAAGGTGCGGCTGATACGCGACAATGTTGTTATCCGCGATAACTTCACTATAGAATCTCTGAAGCACTTCAAAGACGATGTCCGCGAGGTCAAGACGGGGCTGGAGTGCGGCATCAAAATAGCAAAGTTCGATGATATCAAGGTCGACGACGTCTTTGACTTCTATGAAATGGTCAAGGTAGAAAGAACCCTTTAGGCGCATCCTGCCGACCGATCGGCCGGCAGGGCGCAAAGGGCCAAGACGCAGGGTGATTATGCCGACGAGAAGGCAGGAAAAAGTAGCCCGTATGGTGAAAGAAGTGGTCAGCTATGCTGTCACCAATCATCTCAACGACCCTCGTATCCAGGGGTTTGTAAGCGTCACGAGAGTCGAGATGTCGCGTGACTTGCGCACCGCGGACGTGTACCTGAGCATCTTTACGAGAGACCCCCTTCTGCAGGAAGGTGGTGAGGCAGCGTCCGCAAAAACGCAGACCGAGCAAAACAAGACTTTTGCGGCCATTACACATGCAAAGAGCAAGATACAATCACTGCTGGCGGACAGATTACGATGCAAATTCTGTCCGGTATTGCGTTTTCATACGGATGAGAGGTTCAAGAAGACGCTTGAAACCATGCAATTAATTGAGAAGGCCGCCAGCGAGCTGAAGCAGAAAGATGTCACGGAAGGAGAACAGCGATAATGGTCGTCGTCTGAGTTGGTTGAGACAAAGCATTGGCCGGGTCTTTTATGAAGAACAGTAGAGAATATTCTCAAAAACTACGGAAGCTGTACCGCTCACTGAAGAGCAAACACCCGAAACCGCAGCCTGCTGCTTACGAGGAGCCGGTGGATGCACTTGTTTGCGGCATCTTGAGCGAAAAAATAAGTGAGACGGGGGCCCGATCGGCGATAAAGAGATTTGTGGACCATTTCATTGATTGGAATGATTTGCGCGTCTCGCGAACAGAAGAAATCGTCGAACTGTTAAGGGGTGATACCACCGTTGCAAGAGATGTGGCCGGGACCCTCATGCGGGCTCTAAAGGCGGTGTTCGAAAAATACAATACGGTCAGCTTGAAAGCCCTGAAGAAAATGGGCAAGAAACCGGCGAGACAGACTCTGGAGAAAATTGAAGGGGTCACCACTTTCGTAACCGACTATTGCATGCTGACGTCTTTGCAGGGTCACGCCATACCACTTACAAAGACGATGCTGGACTATTTGAGAAGCAACGAGCTGGTTCACCCGGATGCTGAAGACCATCAGATAGAGGGTTTCCTGGCGAGACAAATCTCGGCTGAGAACGCGTACGAATTCTACGTTCTTTTGCGGTCGGAAAGCGAGTCACCGGGCGCCCCCACGGACCGAAAGACCCGGTGTAGGGTCAAGGCCGAGACCGCCGGCGAGACGAAGAAAAAAACAACCAAAACGAGAAAGCTGAAAAAATAGAAGCAAAAGAAAGGAACCCTTATTCAATATGTCCCAGGAGATACTCAAATTAGGCATTCCCGCGGGCAGTCTCCAGAAAGCGACGGTCGAGCTTCTGAAGAGAGCCGGTTACCACATTTCGGAGTCAAACAGGGGATATCTTCCACACATAGACGATGAGCAGATCGGGTTGATTCGCCTGCGTGCCCAGGAGATGAGCAGATATGTCGCCGACGGTGTTCTCGACGCGGGTTTCACCGGGTATGACTGGATCATGGAAAATAATTCCCAGGTCGTGGAGGTTTGTGAGCTCGCCTACAGCAAGGCGACGAGCAGGCCTGCAAGATGGGTGCTGGCGGTCCCCTGTGAGTCGAGGGTAACCAGAGCAGAGGAGCTCCAGGGCGGTATCGTCGCCACCGAGCTGGTTAATGTAACCAGGAAGTATTTTGCAGACAAGAATATTGACGTAAAGGTCGAGTTCAGCTGGGGTGCTACCGAGGTAAAGGCGCGCCTGGTAGACGCAATAGTGGAGCTGACCGAAACCGGAGCTTCGCTGCGGGAAAACGACCTGCGGATTATTGATACCGTGATAACGTCCACGACAAGATTCATTGCAAACGAACAAGCCTGGCGGGACAAGTTCAAGAAGTCCAAGATAGAAAACATCGCTATTCTGCTCAATGCCGCAATTGACGCCCGCGACAGAGTAGGTTTGAAAATGAACGTAAACAGGAAGGATTTGGACTCGATATTGAAGGTATTGCCCGCGGAAAAGAGCCCGACCATCTCTGGTTTGGCCGATTCCGATTATGTCGCCGTGGAGGTGGTTATCGAGGACCGCATCGAACGCACTCTGGTTCCGGCCTTGAAACGGGCCGGCGCCTCCGGCATAATCACCTATCCACTCAACAAAGTAATACACTGATGCGAATCGCCTTGGCCATTTCAGCATTTCGGCGAACGGCAACCTCCTCCGCGTATAGACACTTTTACACAGGAAATCGTGCCTTGACCAAGGTCTAAACAGATGACCCGCGAATACCTCGAAGATTTGCATGGTATGTTCAACGCTTCAAATGAGGCTCGATCATTATTCGAGAGAGTTGCCGGGGCGCCTGCGCGGAGCCGGCAGGATGTCCTGACGGATATGGAAAAGTTGAGAAAAACTGTAGGATTGACATACACGCTGCTGGCCCTGTATCGTCAGCAGGTCAACAGTGGATTCGTATTGGCCGACCCTCTCAAAACCGAGGGAAAGCACAGCAAGGAATTCTTTGATCCTGATACCGGGATAACTTTCCGCCTGCAATGGAATCCGCTTCGGGAGCTGAGAAAAGACCACGCACTTCTCGTCGAACGTAACGTCGTCGCCGAGAATGTGGACGAGACCAGACTCATAAACAGAAGGGGGGACGGCAAGGCCTGCTATCTGTGCAAGACCAACATTGACGTGCAAAATCCAGGTGAGATTCTTTTCGAAATCGACCTGGCGGGCGAGAAGTTCTACGCGGGGGCCAATTTCGCTTATATGGCGAACAACCATTTCACGATAATGAACGCCGAGCATTGCCCTCAAAGGTATCGCAAGGAAACTCCCACAGTGCTAAACGACTTTGTTTGCAAGACAGAGGGATATTTCCGCGCGATATTCAACGGCAGAGCAGGGGCTTCCATTGAATGGCATGAGCATATCCAGGCAACCACCGAGCATTTTCCGATTGAGCAGATAAGGATTGATGGCAAGCATGTTGTACACGAGAGCAAAGAGATAAGAATTTCACATCCGTTTTACTACATTCCGGTCTGGGTAATCGAGGGACGGAACAAGGGAAGTGTCGAGCTTGTCACAGACAGGATCGTCGAAATCTGGCAGGAGCTGAATCAAAACGACCACACAGAGAATATTATCGCCGCCGGATCAGGGGCTCGATACCGAACATTTGTAATACTGAGGGACCGAAACAAGCTTGCTGCAAGTAAGTCCGGAAAGAAGGGGGCCATGGCGGCTTTCGAGACAGGAGGAAACATTATACTGTCTTGTTCGGCTGGCTCTCGCCGGAACGAATTAGACGAGAAACACACCTTCGATAATGCAGGTCTCGATACAGTCAAACAACTTCTAAAAGAAATTTCTCCCGACAGGCGGAGCTGTCTGCATTTGTTGGACAAGGTTAGTGCAAACATTTGTGCCTGATGTAACACAGAGGGCTCAAGACGCAGGCAAGTCAACGGTAGCTGCCGGTGCGATGGGGAAAGCATACCCCTCGCACCATACAAGGTTTGTTACTCGCTCCGAGGCGAAGTGAGATACTTGAATTCGAAGAAGAAGCCGTCACTGCGGCTAACCCCATAGAAAGCGGACACGCCGAAATACTTGCGCACGGCCTCAAAGTCAGGCAAAAGACCAAAATTGAACAAATCAAGTCCCTCCTGAGAAAATATCAGGCTAAGACTCGAGTCCAGCCCGACACCCAGGTAGCCGGTCGAACCGGCAGCGCCGCTCTTGCCGCTTTCTTTCAGCATTCGCCAGGAAAGCTCGCCTGAGGCCTCATTGTCCTCAAAACTTGCCAGTCCCGCCCTCCCGGGAATCGCTGATTTGGCCGCGGCGAACCACTTCGCTGAATCCACCGACGCAGCTCCAGCACTGTTTAGAGCGCGAATCGCCGCTTCCACGGCGGACTCTACTCCGACGATTAGATGAGTGTCAGTAACCGTGAATGCCAATGTTGACCCCTGCGGCGCCTTCTGCTCAACAGGACCCTGCATCGGCGCGACTCGGGGGCGCAGAAACGGCGCCGCAGGCAGCGCCACGTGATAAATGGTATGGCCCAGAAGTTCGCGCCTCGCATCAGGTTTGTTCGGAGCAATTACTTTGCTGTGTAACAGCGACAGAGATTTCTCAAGGGGCTTGCGGCTGTTCACCGCCAAAGCAAAGACCGACTCTGTCGGTTTGACGCCGACATAAAAGGGCTTGTTTATGCTTTGAGCAATTACTATTTGCGAGCCTAAGTGGTCAATAATGTCCTCCTTTATCCTTAATCCAGGCTCGTCCGGCGAGCTCGATGTTGCAAGTGGCGTATACATCCACGCGGCAGCCTGAGGCGAGAAGCTCCCGAGTATGTTGGCGAGCTCCTCATAGGCCTTTCGAACGTTCAAATTGAAAAACACGAGCGAACAGGTTGTCGGAGCCACGAATCGTGGAACTCCAAATGTCCCCGGCTCCGGCTCCAGCATTTTACAGGCGCCTCTTTTGGCGCCGTTAATCTTAAGCAATGTCTTTGCGCTGCAGGAAATGCCGGGCTCCCGGCTGAACCCGACGCAGCCGGACAGACACGTTACATTATCGAGCCCCAGGTTCCCGGTCATTGTTCTTGTCTGACCGCCAGCATCTCCAGCAATAATTGACCTGATTATCTGGTTTATATTGACGTAGAAATCAACGTCGTGGTATGGCCCGACCGCCCGCACGCCGGCCGTGTATTCGGCGTCGTCGGCAAGCGTCGGGCTCGTCGCCCCTTTGATATGCGCAAGCAGGAATCTCAGAATGTCGATATTATCACAGACAAGCAGGGCATCATCGAAATAGCAGTAGTGCAGTTTCTCCGGCGGCGGTTGAATGGTATTCGTGGACGGCGGTTTATTCCCTTCGGGTCTGTAACTGCCGGGGCCCGAGGCTTTCTCTGCCGCAACCTCTTTGGTCATCGTCACAATAGTGATGCCGCGATAATCTTCGCTGCTCTTGTGCAACCCGCTTTCAACGGCCTTGTCGACCATTTCGTCCACGGCCTGCCTCACTCTGACAAGCGCACTACCCCACTGAGATATAAGCAATAGATGGGGCTCGTCAATGTTTTTTGCCTGCTCGCTGAGCACCAAGGCCAGGGCCACTCTGCCTTGCGGCAACATGTCGCTGCTGATTATTGCTTCGGCGATCTTGTTGTCCGTTTTCTGCATTTTTTCGCGCCATCTCTTCTTGAGGTCCTCCACAAAGGCGGACATGGCCGGGTCCTTGTACAGCCTGTAGAAGTTAGTTTTGTCAAGCGCCGCTTTCATCCGGCTGAAATTGTCAACATTCAACAGCAGAATGGTCTCGGGCGGTATGAGCTTGGCAGTCTCAGGCAGCACAGTGCTCTGCGCTGAAGCACATTCATCTCCGCAGAAGTACAAGCTCAAAAGCAAAAAACAGAGGACTTTCTTCATCCGTGCGCCTTTCAGTCAAAGCCGGACTATCGGTTCTTGTCTTCAGAGAATCTTGGTTTTTGCTTGTTGCGTCTTCGGTCCGGCTGAAGATACTTGAAACCCGTGTTTGGATTGTCCTTGTCGTATGCGAAGGCGTCACGGTTGTCTATAAAATGCTTTATGTAGTCCACCGGTATGGCGAAGCCGAGTCCTCCAAAGAATATGTATCCCATGTTTGTGACTCCTATGACCTCCCCCGCCAGATTGAACAGGGGGCCGCCTGAATTGCCTGGATTGATGTCTGCGCTTGTCTGAATATAGACAAGGCCTTCAAAGGCCCTGTTCTTTGTGCTGATGACGCCATCCGTGACCGTTCGCTCCAGGCCGAGCGGGTTGCCGATGGCAAAAACCTTTTCGCCGACGTCAATACGGTCAATGTCACCAAGGTAAACGAATTTGAGTTTTGCCCCCTGGACGTCCTCGACCTTCAGCAGCGCCAGGTCCACAAAAGGATTTATGGCTTCTATTTTGACCTTTTTGAATTTCTTCTTCTCAAAACCGTCCGGAGCCTTTTGGAACACTGTAACCTCAATCTTCGTCTCCTTTTCTATAACATGATAGTTGGTTATGAGAAATCCGTCCTCATTTATAAAGAAGCCTGACCCCATCCCTGCCGGACTGGAAACCTTCACCACCGCTTCGGAAAATGCGTCCACGCATTTCTCGATGGTGGTTTTTTTCAGTTTGGATGTATAGTACAAGTGTCCTGCCGGCCGCCAGGATGAGTTCGGCTCTGCGCCCGGCTCAAGAACCTCGGTTTCTTCCGCCGGGGGCACGGATTTACCCGAACCGTACTGCTGCTCGAGTATCTGCTCTCTGGGAATCTTCAGAATGTCTATGCCCACATCTATAACCAGATAAGCCTGCTTATCAACGAGAATATCGCCGGTCAGTTTTTGGCCTTCTTTCAGGACGACGGTGTCGGCAAACACATCACAGAACACGCCGAGGGAAAGAAACGTCAAAGCCGCCGGAATCACAAAAACGACGATACTGCAAGACCTCATACATTACTCCTTAATTGGGGTTCTGCCTGCTCACAGGTATCAGTTAGTAAGCTCAAAAGCCACTGCGCCTGACGCGTCTCATTATATGCGCCGGCATGTTCCAAAGCAATCAGAAAGTGCCGACGTGGTCAAGGTTCTTCCGAGCGAATCACCTTCCGATGTTTGGGCGAAAAGGGGCCAACCGTGAAAAAGTTTGGTTTATCGCTTGTTTTTTTTCGGGAAATGGTGTTTAATTGTTCTTTTCATGGTCATATAGAGACCGCTAACTGAGCATAGAATTTTGTTGAGGTGAAAGAGAGATGGCAGATTTGAAGGCATTAGCTGATGCGGTGGTCAGGGGCGACCAAGGCGGGGCGGTAGAGCTTACCAAGGCGGCATTGAAGGATAGGATGCCGGTCAAGAGTATTCTGGACGAGGGCCTGATAGGGGGAATGGACATTCTGGCGGCTCGCTGGAAGCGCAACGAGGTCTATATACCGGAGGTTCTCATAGCGGCTCGCGCCATGAAGACGGCGATGGAGGTGCTCGAGCCCGAGCTCGCCAAGGCCGGCGTGAAGCCCGTGGGGAAGTTTTTGATAGGAACGGTACAGGGAGACCTGCACGATATCGGCAAGAACCTCGTGGCAATGATGATGAAGGGGGCCGGTTTCCAGGTGACGGACGTCGGCATCGACGTTCCTGCGCAGAAGTTTGTCGATCAGGCGAAGAGTTCGGGCGCGCAGGTTGTGGGGCTGAGCGCACTGCTGACGACCACGATGCCGGCGATGGAAAAGACGCTCAAGGCCCTGAAGGAGGCGGGTGTTGCCGCTAAATTCATGGTCGGCGGGGCGCCGGTAACGCAGGCTTACGCCGACAAGATCGGTGCGGACGCTTATGCGCCGGATGCGGCGACGGCGGTGGACGTCGCCAAGAAGCTGATTGCCTGATAATAGTTTTGGTTGACCAGGCAGCCACAAATATTTATTAGAAACAGCGCAATACGCGCTGTTTTTTTGCGCCCGATATGGTAAAATAGACACTTGGTCGGTTTGGGAAATTGGGAGGGTGAATAGGTCGGGTTTTAGCTGCCGGGCGCGGCGCCGGGTTTGGTATGCGTCCAATAAAGAACGAAAATCTTGGGCGGTTGCTGCTGCAGCTTCGTTTCACTCCTCAGAAGCACCGCCAGAAACAACTGGAAGCGGCAGAAAACCTGCTCAGGATTATCGATGCGGAGAAGGAATACCCATTTGAGTTTGTGTGCTTTCGCATAACGGGCTATCACCCGAAGAACCTCGGAGAGCACGAGCTGATAAGGGGTGAGGAGCTTTCGGAGGACCTGCGGATATTCATCTCCAGGCTCAGCGGTCGACTGGCGCCTCGGATGTCGCAACAACAAGAGAAGGTCTATACTGTCGAGGAGCTGGCGGCACAGTTGAGTGTGTCAACCAAAACAATTGATCGGTGGCGCAGGCGCGGTCTGCTTGCCCGCAAGTTTATTTTTGACGACGGCAGGAAACGTCTTGGTTTCTTTCAATCGGCCGTGGATGAGTTCCTCAACAGGAATCCCGACGTTATCGCCAAGGCGAGCAGTTTCGGCAGACTTACGAACAAAGAAAAGCAACGCATCGTCCGCCGGGCCTGTGCGCTGGCCGCCAAGGGTGGTATGAGCCGGCATCAGGTAATCGCGCGGATAGCCAAAGAGACGCACCGGGCGCACGAGACGATCAGATACACGGTCATGAGCTACGAGATCGCCAATCCCCAGAACCCGGTATTTGGTAAGGCGTTCGGCGCCATACAACCAGGCGAGGCGGCCGAGCTTTACAAGCTCTTCAAGCAGGGCGGCAGCGTCACCGAGCTGATGAGCCGTTTTGCTCGCAGCAAGAGCTCGATATACCGATTGATAAATCTTCAGAGGGCCAAGGCGATTCAGGCCAGGAAGATCGAATTCATAGCGAGCGAGGAGTTTTTTAAGGAGGGCGCAAAAGAGGAGATTCTGGGAAAACCGGTGAGCTGGAAGCGAGCAGACTCGGGCCCGCGGGCGGAACCATTCGAGCTGGCGGGTGATTCGCTGCTTCCGGAGTACATGCAGACATTGAAGAACGCGCCGGTGCTGGATCGGGAGACCGAGCAGGCGATGTTCAGGCGGTATAACTATCTGAAATATCTGGCGTCCGTAACGCGTACGGGTCTGAGTCTTTCGCACGTATCGGGCTTCCGTCTCAAGGAGGTGGAAGGCTATTTGGCGGAGGCCGAAAGTATTAAGCAGATGATTATCGAGGCGAATCTGCGCCTCGTTATCAGCGTGGCCATGAAACACACCACCAGCGGCATGGGCCTCTCGGATTTGGTCAGCGAGGGGAATTTTTCGTTGATGCAGGCGGTGGAGAAATTTGATTACACACGTGGTTTTCGTTTCAGCAGTCTGGCTTCCTGGGCGATAGCAAAGGATTACGCCCGCCGTGCGTCCGATGAGGGGGTAAGGGTCGGCAGGTCGCGCACCGCCTATTTGCGGGACGTCCATCTGGACCTGCGTTCGAGAGGGGGCGCAGACGTCGCGGCGGTTGAACGGGCCAGGCAGAGTCTGACACAGGTGATAAAGGAGGATCTGAACGAGCGGGAGGAATATATCATTTTGAATCACTTCGGCCTGCTGGGCTCGCCGGTCAAAAAGACGAAAAAGACCCTGGCGGCAATCGGCGAGGACTTGGGAATAAGCAAAGAAAGGGTCCGCCAGATTGAGCTGGTAGCACTTCAGAAGCTCCGCCACAGCCTCAGCGCCGAGCAGTTCGAGCTGCTCACCGGCTAATTGCCAAAATAATGGTCCTTGCCCGAAACCTCCCCAACCCCGCGACCTCCCTCCCAATAATCAATACTTGTCCGCCTCCGGCGGATTCGACATTCCTTGTTCGATATTCGATATTCGCTTCTAAACCCCCTTGTTTACCCGCCCTTTACCCGCTGCTTGCCCGCCTCCGGAGGGTTTACCCGCCGCAGGCGGGTCCTTCTCGTCCGCCGCTTGCCCGCCTCGCTTTTTGGTGGGTTTACCCGCCGCGTCTTTTGGCGGGCTCACAACGCCAGCACGGCTTAGCCGTCGCCGATACGGCGACGCAATACCCTAATATCCTCGCCCCCCTTCCCCCCGCAAGCCCCCAAGCTCCGTCCCCCAACCCCATGATTTCCCCCAGTTTTTGCCACTTTCCATATTGCAAATTATCACGCAGGCTTTATACTAACTCCCATGGTGAGGAAATCCATATCCGAATCCGGGAAGACTCCACCGGCTGGCAAGCCATCCGTCCTCGTCGATACGCGCGTCATCTATTGTGGCGACAACCTCGACCAGCTAAAGAAATTTCCTGATCACTGCGTGGATCTTATTTATATCGACCCACCCTTCAATTCCAACCGAAACTACGAGGTCTTCTGGGGCGAAACAAAGGAAAAACGCTCCTTCGAAGACCGCCACGCCTCCACCCACGCCTACATCGAATTCATGCGCCCAAGGTGCGTCGAGCTCCACCGCGTCCTAAGAAAAACCGGCTCCTTCTACTTCCACTGCGACTGGCACGCATCACACTATGTCAAAATTATGCTCGACCAGATCTTTAGTGAAAACCAGTTTCAGAATGAAATCATATGGAAGCGAACAACATCACACAATGACCCCGGTAAATACGGCAACATCCATGATAGCATATTTTTCTACGCCAAAGGGAAAAACTGGGCGTGGAACAAAATCTATCAGGCATACTCCGAAGATTTTATCGAACGATTTAAGCGCACTGATCCGGACGGCCGTCGCTGGTATGACGATAATATAACCGGCGCCGGTGAAACAAAGGGGGATTACGAATGGAAAGGCATGAAACCCCCATCAGGAAGACATTGGGGGTACCACAAGGAAACGATGACGCGTTTTGAGGCAGAGGGCCGGATATTTTACACCAGAAGTGGAATGCCCCGACTCAAACGATATCTGGATGAAGCCAAAGGCGTTCCGCTTCAATCCCTATGGACTGATATTTCTCCCATAAACTCCCAGGCCACCGAGCGTCTTGGCTATCCGACACAAAAGCCACTGGCCTTGCTTGACAGAATTATAAAAGCCTCCAGCAATCCTAACGACATTGTCCTCGATGCGTTTTGCGGGTGCGGGACAGCACTCGTCGCCGCCGAAAACCTCGGCCGCCAGTGGATCGGCATTGATATTTCCCCCACCGCCTGCCGCGTTATGGCCAAGCGCCTCCGTGATGTCTGCGGTATGAAAGAGGATGAGAAACTCTGGCGCATCGGGCGTGGGTTCGTCGTTCGTGGTTTGCCGTGGACCGAAAAGAAGCTGCGCGAGATTCCCCCGTTTGAATTTGAAAACTGGGCCGTTATCGCCCTCGGCGGTGTGCCGAATGTTGCTAAGGTCGGCGATATGGGCATAGATGGCCGAATCTACCCCGTCTCGGCCATCCCCAAGAAAAAGAAAGGCGAACTCGATTTTATGGACGTCTGGTATCCAATCCAGGTCAAACAGAAAGACAAGGTCGGCCGTCCCGATATCGATTCCTTCGAGGCCGTTATGATCCGTGAAGACCGCAACAAGGGCTTCTTCGTTGCGTTCGACTACTCATCCGATGCCATCTCAGAAATTCAGGCCTTCTTCAAAAAAACCGGAAAATCCATCATCGCACTGACCGTCAAAGACATACTCGATGAACAAATCGCCTACAAATTAGCATAAGAAAATAAGGTTAATTTTAAATGAGAGAATGCTGGTATATTTAATTCGAGCCTATTGTGAATATATTAACTGTTTTACTGACAATTATAGGTAGCGGAGTAGCTGCCGCTTGAATATCACACTATTTAGCCAAAAGCAAAGAAGAATTTTTCTATAAACGTAAAAAACTTGAAGAATTATATAAGTGCATTGAAAGATACACCACTTTGTTGTTTGTTATGAACCATATGTGGCTAAGAGTAATGGATGGCGACTTAAGTTTCAATCAGGGTTTAGATATGCAAATTAAAAATAACGGCGAAGAAGAAAAACACCTTCTGCCAGAGATTGACATGTTAATTAATCTATATTTTTTAAATTTTTTACCCACCTATAAGGATTTTGTAAAAAAAAGAGATGTAATTAATGAATTGTATCAGGATTTTAAATGTATCTACAAAGTAAAAGGCCCAACGATTGATTATAGTAAAAATAAAAAAGAATTTGTAAAGGCTTTACTCGAAGTGGATGAGGGTTCAAAAGCATTGTTAAATGAAGTTGCAAAATATACTCAAAAATTAAAATAAGCATAAATATTCTACAAGGAGATAATATATGATTTATAAAGCATATAGCTCTGATACTGAAAGGTTTCTCTCTCTGCCTGAAACAGGCATGGGCTATCAAGTATTTGAGGCAGAAATACATGGTGGAGTCACTCATAAAAAAAGATACATTATCTACAACGGAGAACTGATTGTCGATTTAGACAGCAGATTTTCGGACTGCAAGAAGCAAATAAAAATATCAGGTTTTTCCAAAGTGCTGAATGAAGCTAAATCGTTGCCTATCAAAACCGCAACAATTTCTTTAGTTTCTAAAGCAACACTATTAGAAAGACAAACTCTTAGTGAAAATAAGGAACAGTATAAGCACAGACATCGAGGCGGCCAAGGGGCTAAAGACAATCCAAAAGAGTCTGCGAATGGGAGCGAATTATTTGTGAGGCTTTCTGCTTATAAAAATGACCACAGGGTTGATTTTGAAAAGAAAAAACTTAAAAAAGGCAGTTACACAACAACCGATTTGGACTACAAGGATTGTGTTAAGTATAGTGATGACCCTGTTGACAGATATGCTTTGCCAAATGATGACCCGATTGAATGGGCTTTTTATATTCGACCAAAAATGAGAGATGAACTTCAAAGGGGGATTGTTCAACCCGCCTTTGGCCATGAAGGTGGTGGAATCGAGGTGTATTTCGAAAATGGAACTTCTGATGGTACCTTTATAGAAGCAAAAGAATATGGCAAAACTTAAAATTAACTTATTACAAAAACAAGTTGACATTTTGAAAAATTTACCTGAACAAGGAATGGGTTATCAGGTTGTGGATATAACTCTCAAAAATGGTATGACACTCAACGGAAAAGTTGTACTTAATTCAATGTATCTCCAAATAGAAGACAACGAAAAAATCGACCCGAATGAAATAGAGGCAATTCAACTACATAAAAACTAATATCATGTTCAATCACTTTAATTAGGTCAATTAGTCAAGAAGACCCGTTGACAAAACGTTCTTGATTTGGGCTTTTCTTCTTGACTTTCCCCAAAAATATGTTAAAATACCCCCCAGAATGTTACAACCTGATACTGAATACTAAATGCGGACCCCCTTAAAATGGCTACCCAAGCCCAATCCGTCTTAAATACCAAATCTGAAATCGTAAATCGTAAATTAGATAAGCCTGCCTATAAGGCAGCTATCTCACCGGGACTGCCCCCGTCTCAACCACCCTCTGGCAAACCCGGCAACCTTGCCACCAGCCAGCCAAATTACCCATCCTGCCTTCCTTCAAATAGAATCCCGCCCAAAGGGCCTCCACAATTTTGCATTTTACATTTTGATCTTTGCATTTTCCGCTACAAGTGTAGAGAATCCTCTACAAATCGGCCCCTTTTTGTACAAACGAACCCAATCTCCAAAACAGCCAAAATCAGCGCAAACCCAGTCCCCACAAAGGATTACGGAAATGAAGGCCCTTCGGCAAGACCCAAAAACGAACCCAAACGAACCCAAACGAACCCAAAACGAACCCAATTTTTCACCCGTCAGGGCCCCTCAAAGCCAAAACGAACCCAAACGAACCCAAAGCAAACCCAACCTGTCGCGGCGCAGCGCCTCGCGAAGTCGGATCAACCCAAAAATCGACCCAACTTCTTTCATCGAAAGGGCTTACGGCAAAAATGCCAAATTCTCCCGCAGAAAAACAAACCCAAGCAAACCCAAAGCAAAGCCAATCGAACTCCAAGCGGAGCGGAGATCCCTACGGGTGAGCTTCATGAAATCCTCAACCCGGGGACCGATCAAACCCAATTTGTCGCAGGGGCCTATGTTTCAGGAGACGGAACCTAATTTATGTCTGGGGGCGAGGCGCGCCGGGGCCTCGTGGAGAGGCGATGAGGCGGTCGATCATTTGGGTGGGGTCAGCTCGATGTGGAAGATTTTGGGCCAGAGCTTTCCGGTTACGAACAAGCGGTCGTTCTTTTCGTCGCAGGCAATTCCGTTGAGGACATCGACGCGGGGCGTGCGTTCGGCTGGGGGCAGGAGTCCGGCGAGGTCTATCCACGCCTCGACCCTGCCGGTGTCGGGGGCGATTATTGCGATGCGGTCTGTCGGCCAGATGTTGGCGTAGATCTTTCCGCGGACGAATTCGAGCTCGTTGATTGCCGTAACCGGGGTGTTGTTGTCGTGGACTTTCAGTCGGCCCGTTACTGCGAAGGTATTCGGGTCGAGGAAGGTGATATTGGAGGTGCCGTCGCTCATGATGAGCCGCTTTTTGTCGTGTGTGATTCCCCAGCCCTGCGTGTCGTACCTGAAAGTGCGGAGCAGAGTAAAGGTCTTCTTATCATAGACAAATCCGGTCTTGGCCTTCCAGGTGAGCTGGATTATTTTGTCGCCGAAGACGGTGATTCCTTCGCCGAAGAGTTGGGACGGGAGGCTGCGGAGGCTGAGGACTTTTGCGTTTTCCAATTGAACCTTTCTCAGAGAGGATGTGCCGTAGCCGCCCGTGCCTTCGTAAAGAGCGCCCTCGTCGAAGACCAGCCCCTGGGTGAAGGCCTCTTTGTCGTGGGGGTACGTATGGAGGACTTTGTAGCCATAGACGGGCGTCTTAGGGGCGGTATGGGAGACGGCGCGGCAGCAGACAGGCAGCGTGAGCGACAAGGTCAATACGACTCGTGGGAGCATTCTTTGAAAAAGGCCCATATAAGACGCACCCGTTGCACTAATTGGCTCTCAATTTGGGGGCTCATTCTAACAGATTTGCTTATTGCAGGCAAACGCGGATTTTTACAGGGGATGGCCGGATGCAGGATGTTGGCTGTATTATGGGGGCGAGTCCATATACTCGGGTCCTTAAGTGACAAAAAGGATTTTGAATATGAGGCCATAAGCTTTCTTAAGGGCCGCTTGGCCTGACCGGCTTCTGAGGTCGCCTTGGGGATTGTGCCGACCAATTTGGGCGGCTTCTGGTTCCGGAAGCCAAAACGGCTCGGAAAAAGCCCACCGTCTCTGTCGCTCACTGGCGGCGGCCGGACACAAGATATTTTTTTTGTAATATTTGTGGTTGACGCGGCTGCTATAAAGTGATAATTGATTGTTAATTTCGGCGTGCGATATTAATGTGGGATTCCAATAAGGGATTGGATTCCGGTGAATTTTTTTCAGTTCGCAATGATTTGTGAAGTGTGAAAGGAGGCCACTATGGCAAGGGTATTCTTAACTGTTGCAGTAATCGTGACGCTGAACGTCCTGGTTGGATGCACCCCGGTGGACAGCGGTCGCGGCACGCAGCGGCCGCATCGCACAGACGCCTGGTCGGGGCAGCCGCCAATGGTCGCGGATGCAGGCGAGACCGATGTGGTGGAGAAGGTCGCAGTGGCTCGCGAGGCCTATCGACACGCCCTTATGCAACTGGCGCAGTATTACAGAAACTCCGGCAACCACATGAAATTGGGGTGGGCGGAAAAGGAGCTGTCGGCGCTGAACACTATGGCGCAGTACAACTATATCATCGAAGCGACCGTCGCCGGCCCCGAGCTCAAAGCGACCAATGCGATTGTTCAGGCCGACGAACTTTATGGGGAAGCTGTGGCCGCTGAAAAGAAGGCGGGCATGCTTGGGCTTAAGAATGAGACTCAATTGCGGATTGCTCTGGATAAGTATAACGAACTGATAAGGAAGTATCCCAGCAGCGACAAGATTGACGATGCGGCCTATCAGGCGGCACAAATCTATGAGCGTTTCAAGGACTACACGATAGCGCTTGTCTACTATCAAAGGACCTATCAATGGGACCCACACACGCCTTATCCAGCCCTGTTCCACGAGGCGTATATTCTGGACCAGCACCTGCATGAAAGAGGCAAGGCGCTTAAGGTCTATGAAAAGGCTCTGGAATCGCTGACGATGGAAGAGGAGCATCATAACTGGAGAAAATATGCAGAGAAGCGTGTCGCCGAGTTGACCAAGACCGGTGAAGGCGCCAAGTGATGCTCACCGGCAAACTGTGAGTTTCTTCGGGTAACAATTCGGGCCTGGATGGAAATCAGGCCCGTTTTTTTGTGCGGTGGTAACGGTGCTGCAATTAGAAGGCAAAGTGGCCGCCTTTATCAGCTCCCAGGACCTGCTGGGCCGTGCGGACAGGGTATTGCTGGCCGTCTCAGGCGGCGCGGATTCAACCGCGCTTATGTACGCGATGTGCGCACTGAAGGCGAAAGGAGTTATTGCGGCTGAACTATTGTGCTGCCACATAAACCATCAGTTGCGAGGCGCTGAAGCGGACCTGGATGAGGAGTTCGTCCTCGGCATGGCTGCGAAATTAGAACTACCCATTACGACCAGACGAGCGGATGTACGACTCTTCGCCGAGCAGAACAAACTGTCAATCGAGACAGCGGGGCGGAAGTTGCGAATGCAGGCATTGCTCGAGGTTGCCCGCGACATCGGCTGCAAATGCGTCGCCACCGCCCATCAGAAAAACGACAATGCAGAGACCCTCGTCCAGCGCCTCCTGCGCGGAACAGGTTTCCGCGGGCTCTGCGGCATCTGGTCGGCGCGAACCTTTGGCGAGGGAATCAGATTTGTCAGGCCGCTGCTCTGTGTCGCGCGGGATGAGGTCATTGAGTACCTGCGTGCGCGAAATTTGAGGTGGCGCGTTGACCACACGAATCTTGACTGCACATTCAAGCGAAATTTTATTCGCCATCGCCTGCTGCCGGCGCTGCAGGCCGATAGCAGAGGTTCCGTCCTCGAGCAATTGTCGGAGCTGGCACAGGCGGCGTTAAGGCTTCACGGTTTGGTCAGCAGTTCTGCAGAACGGGCCTGGGCCGAGTCGGCCGATTGCTCCGACGATAGCGTGGTTCTGGACGTGAAGAAGCTCTCGCCGGAGCACCCGGCGGTGAAGGTGGAGCTTGCTCGGTGCAGCCTGACCCAAATCGGCAGCGGTCAGGGGGATTTGACACAGCAGCATTATGAGCGGATGTTGCAACTGGCCCAACAAAACATCAGTGGCAGGCAGATTGTGCTGCCCAACGGTTTTATGGTCCGGCGTGAATACGGAAGACTGATCTTCAGCCGGGCACGAAAAGAAACCCGGACCCTGCCGGAAAAGGCCGAGAGTATTGAACTGACGGTACCCGGAATGACGAGGTTCGGCACATACCTGATTGAGGCTTCTTTTGTGGAGGCAGACAAGGACGATTTCGCCGGGCGGAAAACGGATTCCTGCCTGCCCAGGAATGAGGCAGAAGGCAAAACTAATTTCGTCGAGCGGTTCGATTCGGATAAGCTGAAGACCCCTCTGCTGATTCGCACCCGGCAGGCCGGGGACAGGTTTTGGCCGCTGGGTCTCGCCGGTGATAAAAAGGTGGGCAAGTTTCTGACGAGCGCGAAGGCGCCGCAGGAGCTGCGCGACAGGATTCTTATTGTTGCCGATAGCGAAAAGATAATCTGGGTCTGCCCGATAAGGATGAGCGAGCAGGTGAAAGTTGACAGCGGAACACGTAATATCTTACAGTTGAGAATAACAGATGAACATTCGCCTAACCGGCAGAAATAGGGGTACACAGAATGAGCACATGCAGTAACGGACGTCGAAAGTTTCTGAAGCAGAGCGGTTTGGCGGCAGCGTCGCTGGTATTCTCCGGATGCAGCGGCACAGCATCTTTCTTTGCCGGCGCCGAAAAGAAACGGCCGAATATCCTGTTTGCGATCGCTGATGACTGGTCGTGGCCGCACGCAAGCATAGTCGGCGACAAAGTTGTGAAGACGCCGACGTTTGACCGGGTAGCACGCGAGGGCGTTATGTTCACAAACGCCTTTGTCAGCTCGCCGTCGTGTACGCCTTCGCGGGGCGCGATTCTGACGGGGCAGTGGCACTGGCGGCTCGAAGACGGGGGCAATCTCTTCGGCACAATACCCGCAAAGTTCACCGTGTATCCGGATTTGTTGGAACAGGCCGGTTACCATGTGGGCTATATGCGCAAAGGTTGGTCCCCCGGACAATACAAACCGGGAGGCTGGAAAAGAAACCCGGCGGGCAAACGCTACAGGGACTTCGCCGAGTTTATGCAGCAGCGCGAGGAGGGCAAGCCGTTTTGTTTCTGGTTCGGCAGCAGCGATCCGCACCGCGGTTACGAATGGCAGTCAGGGATAAAGAGCGGGATGAAGCTGGATGACGTCGATGTCCCCGCGTGCCTGCCGGACAGCGAAACGGTCCGCACCGATATCTGCGACTACTTCTGGGAGGTCCAGCGCTTCGACCGCCAGGTGGGTGAAATCCTCAAGACAATAGAAGATGCCGGCGAGCTGGATAACACGCTGGTGGTCATCACCAGCGACAATGGTATGCCTTTCCCGCGGTGCAAGAGCAACATATATAATATGGGGACACACGTTCCGTTGGCCGTTCGCTGGCCCGACAGGGTGAAAGCCGGCAGGGTCGTCGAAGACTTTATCAGCCTGACGGACCTGGCGCCGACTTTCCTCGAAGCGGCCGGACTCGAACCAACCAAAGAAATGACGGCCCGCAGTTTTGTGAACGTGCTCCTGTCGGGTCAATCCGGCCGGATTGACCGCACCCGCGACAAGGTCCTCACCGGCAAGGAGCGCCACACGCTCTGTCGCCCCGGCAACGCGAGCTACCCCATGCGCGCAATTCGCACACAAGATTTCCTCTACATCCGAAACTTCAGGCCGGAGCTCTGGCCCGCCGGCGACCCCGAATGGCGAGAAGGTTACTGGCCTAAGATGCCCTACGGGGACATCGACGGCTCGCCGACGAAGACTTATATGATGGAGCACCGCGACGAGCCACAGGCCAAAAAATTGTTCGAGTTGGGTTTTGGTAAACGCCCGGCCGAGGAACTCTATGATTTGCAAAGCGACCCCGGCGAGCTGAACAACGTCGCCGACAAAACCGAATACGCGGAGATAAAGAACAAACTGGCCGCCGCCCTGACCGCCGAGCTAAAAGCCACCGCCGACCCCCGCGTTGTCGGCGGCGCAGACGCCTTCGACAATTATCCCTACTACGGCGGATAGCGGGATTGGCGCCTAACATTACGCCATAGCCATCGTACGAGTAGGCGTCCTTCACATCCTCATTGTTGTCAACAAGCTGTCGCGTCGAGCCCTGCCCGTCGTAGAGCAGGTGCCTGGCGCCGTTCGTGGAGTCGTATTGCGTTACAACATCATCGCCGATGGTGTAGGTAACATCCGGATGGCTGCCCGAAGGCGACCACCGCTCCAGAACCTGCGCATAGCCGGTGTGGTTGTAGGAATCAATCAGGAAGATCTTGGTTACTTCATTCTGCTTGGTTTCGCCGCCGTCCGACGTATCATAACTGTACGCCTTGACCCTTATGCCGGCTTCGTTGTAGGTAAATTCGACAACGGCATCTGTAGCGCCATTATCATCGGTGGTGACCCGCCACAGCCGGTTCTGGAGGTTATAATCGTAGGTGACTTTCTCTATGTAGTTGGTTTCCGGATAGGCCTCGCCATGGGCCGCGGTTAGCTTCTCGATGACCGAGCCGTTATCATCGTAGTCGTAATAGACATCAAGATTGCCATCGGACCAGTGCCAGGTGCTTATCTGGTCGTATTGCGTTTCGCCATGCGCTACGGACTCGAGCACGCCGGGGCACAGCAGCATCAAGTAGGCCAGCAGGACCGACATGCAGCGATGATAGAGGCTCAGCGTTATGACGCCTTTGGAATTCTTCTTTTCGGCGTCTCGCAGTTTGGAGGCCTTCTGCACCAGGGCAGGCGCAAAGAACACAACAGGCACAAGGATAAGCAGCGCAAAGAACAGATACCGGGACCACACCGAGGGCAGACCCATGAAGAAGGCCAGGGGAAATAGTACCTTCAGTCGTCCCCCATAACTGTCGGCTGCGATGATGAAGTGATAAAATCAAGACTAAAGTGGTTATGGTCCTTAATGATGACATGATAGCCCGCCGGATAGATGCACTCGCCATTCAGAGTGTAGGGGTGATTGCCGTCAAATTCTCGCACTAAGACTGTGCCGTCCGGGATTTCGGCAAACTCACTTCTCGGAACCAGCAGACGAAAGCTTGAGATGAACACAGGAGAGTTGTCCGCTAGGAAGCCAGCTTTAAGCGCCGACTTCATGCTGCCCGGACAGACTAATTCGGCTCTATCCAAGTAACGCTCTGAAACTAACCCATAAAGGTCACTTGGCATTCTACCATCATGAGCGTCTGCATAAAGGAGCAAAGCGGTGCCTATAATGCCCAAGCCAGACCTACAAGAATGTCGGCTTTGCCCCTCACTTCCTATGTAGTTGTACTTCCAGTACATATACCACACATTGGCTACTACCGCTACAACGAGAATCGCTAAATAAGGCGCTAGTCTTCTAATCATAAATTAGCTCCCTCGACAATGTTCAAAAAATGACCAAGAATACCAGGCCACTGCTCAAACTAAGTAGAAACGCAAAAACATTTAAGCTGCCTTTGTCTTAACATCGTCATGGTCAAAAATAAATCCCATTTTATTTCGGTGGCCATTGACCTTACTCACGCCTTTGCAAAATGCGGTTACCAAATCATTCATTGTTGCAAATAGTACATTGGCTATAACCGTCCTTTTAAGATGTCCCCACAGCCTTTCTATAAGATTCAAACTCGGGCAGTATGGCGGCAGCCAAAATATCTGTATGATATCCTTATGATCCTTCAACGATTGCTTGACCGCTCGTGTATGATGAAATCTTCCGTTATCGCAAACCAGTTTGATTTTGCGGCCTGCGTATGCAGTTACCAGCGCTATCAGAAAGGTCAGAAAATTATATCCGCTTTTTGTGTCGGCAATTGTGCAAGTGATTCGTCCGGTGGCATAATCTATGCCGCCATAGGCCACCTTCTTTTGATTTTCGCCCGGCGATGGAACCTGGGGCTGGCTTCCCTTCGTCCACCACATTCTTGTTAGTATCGGATGGCGATGAATCTCCGTCTCATCCTGAAAAACCAATGCTTCTTTGGCATTGGGCTTCATCGCTTTTTTTTCAATCGGATAAGGGCTTTTTTGGCCTTTTCGTAGGCGATTTCGTCTCGTTTGCCCTTGAGTGTATGCTTGGGACGATGTACAGAAAAACCGTGACGATGCAGCAATCTGATTATCTGGTCGCTGCTGAAACGAATCCGGGTCACCTTGGCCAGATGTTGGGCCAGTCTGGCCGCCGACCAGGTGGAAAAACCATATCCAAGAGTCATAGGATTGGCTTGTACCGCCTGTTTCATCTGGCTGATAAACTCCGCCGTAGCCTTGCTGGGCCGACCCGGCGGCTTTATAGGATATAATGCCTTTACACCACCCTTGCGGTAAAGTCGCCTGATGCGGACTACTGTGTCTGTACCGCAGCCGAGATGCCTGGCAATTGTGGCGATTGTATCGTGTGAGTTGGACATCAAGATAATCACACAGTTTCGAAACACGTCTGCCGAAGGCGTTGTAAAACGTAAATTGTCCAGTTCGTTCCATTGCTTTTCTGTAAGTTCTATCCCGTAGCCCATAACGACCTCCTTGGCGAACCTGTCGCCAATAATAAGGTCGTCATAAACAGACATTTTCAATGAGTCTTTTTGCGTTTCTACTTAGATAAGGTACTTTATATCCGTCTTCTACGAATATATCTACAATACAGAGAAAGTCAAGCACTATTTCCGCCCCCCTCTGTCGGACTTTTGGAAGCAGAACCCAAGCCAATAGGGCCCACAAGCTGAAAACAGCGTAAAGTCCATTTACTACTCTCGCCCCTGCTCAGAGCATACCGCACTTCGGCGCGAGGACTCATATTCTGTGAGACTCGTAGGCATTTCACACAACAACGAGGGGGACCTTCAACGGATACTTATTGAGTTATGTATGATAAGGTCGCAACCAAACATTTTGTGCCCCCTTTCAATGGCTGAAGTATCTACTTGCAAATGGTTTTTGACTGTTGCGGCAAGCTGGACTTCCTTACCATACGTCGCCAGCCACTTCTTGCTATACACTTGGCTTTCACCGGTGCCACCTTTAGCTCCCTGACGCAAATGTTGCCATTCATGGTGAAGGGTGGAAGCCATTTCTATAAGAGCGATAAATCCAAACCCATCGGGGTAATTACTAATCGTGTATTGAGTTCTTCCCTGTGCGTTATGTTGGGCAGGTAGACGGTTGAAATTCTGCGCTTGTCCGGCCACCTTTAGGTAGATATTCCCACAAACATTGAGCCCAGCCACCGCTGCGCCTTGTGGTAACATCTGGATCTTATCCCATTGCAGCAAGCGCTTTAAATCATTTACCTCAATCTGTGTCACACCAGAGCCTGGAATCCCAACTGCATCTTGAAGAAAGCTCAGACATATCTCCAGCGACCTGTATGGGGGCGTACCGCGGACAATACGCTGTGCACCTTTTGCTAAACTATACCTAGCAAGCTCCGGTGCTACCATGACGGTCAAGACAATCGCAAGGCCTAAAACCTTAATAAATGTTAAAGATTCGGCCAGAGTATACCTCCCGCTCGGATCAATTCCATTAACCGGATTAGCATGGCAGTAAAGGTACTTATGCAGTGACTGCGGGTCCTCGTTGTTTCCTGCGAAGGGGTCCATGCGGTTGAATCTGCCGGTCTGCTGGTCGTACCAGCGGGCGCGGAGGTAATACTGCTGCATGTCGGTATCGAAGTATTCGCCGGCATAGAGCAGGCTGGTTGCCGCGTTGGCGGGATTGGCGCCCAACATTACGCCATAGGAACAACGATTGGCGCGGATATAATTGCGCAAGAACCAATAATGTTACACGATATTGTGAAAAAAATCGTGCAGAGGGCTTTGCCAGGCCGGGACGCCCGAAATCCCAGCCCTGCCAATAAATCCATTGACAACAGCAGCGCCAGCGCATAGACTATTGAGTTCGCCTGGGGCGAAGAAGAAATACGAGAAGAAATCGCATTTACGGTACTGAAAACAAGGAGATTTGCAGATGGCGACAAAGGTAGGAATCAACGGCTTCGGCCGAATCGGCAGGGCTGTGGCAAGAATTATCATCCAGAGGAAGGGCGATCTGGAGCTCGCAGCGGTCAACGACCTGTCGGACGTCAAGACGCTCGCGCATCTTTTCAAGTACGATACGGTAATGGGCACGTGGGACGGCACCATCAAGGCCGGCGACGGCGAGCTTGTGATAAACGGCAAGTCGATAAAGGTCCTCGCCGTAAAGAACCCCGCGGAACTCCCCTGGAAAGATATGGGCGTGAAAATTGTCGTCGAGTCAACCGGTATCTTCCGCGAGAAGGAATCTCCCAAGGGCGGCTACGGCGACCACATCAAGGCCGGCGCCGAAAAAGTCGTCCTTACCGTCCCCGCCAAAGACGACATTGAGGCCACCATTGTTCTCGGCGTCAATGATGATAAGCTCACCAAAGACGTCAAGTTCGTCTCGAACGCGAGCTGCACCACCAACTGCCTGGCGCCTGTGGCCAAAGTGCTGAACGATTCTTTCGGAATCGAGCAGGGCCTTATGACCACCATTCACGCATACACCAACGACCAGCGCGTTGCGGATATGATTCACAAGGACCTTCGACGCGCCCGCGCCGCGGCCGTGAACATCATCCCGACCTCGACCGGCGCAGCCAAGGCCATCGGCAAGGTTATTCCAGCGCTCGCGGGCAAACTGGACGGCTTTGCCATTCGCGTTCCCGTGCCGGTGGGAAGCGTTGTCGACCTTGTGGTCAACGTCAAGAAGGATGTCACCGCCGATGCGGTTAACGCGGCGATGAAGGCCGCGGCCGAGGGACCAATGAAGGGCATTCTGGTTTATTGTGATGAGCCGATTGTCAGCAGTGACATTGTAAAGCACCCGGCATCGAGCATTTTCGATTCTCTCTGCACTATGGTCATAGGGCGGACCGTCAAGGCGGTAAGCTGGTACGACAACGAATGGGGCTATTCGAACCGCACCGTTGACATTATGGAAAAGATGGCAAAGACGTAAAATTGATGACAACGGTCCGTCCTCGTCAGGACGGGCCCTTTTTAATATCTCGTGAAGCGCCAATTGTGTCGGCGTTTCTCTATTGTAGGGCGTCTTACGGGTACGGATTGAAAGATGGACGAAAAACAGCTTGAACAGACGCTTGTGCTCATCAAGCCGGACGCCCTCAAGAATTCCCTCACAGGGTTTGTGCTTTCCCAGTTGTCAGAATTTCATACGGGGGCGCGATTTGCCGCAGCCAAGATTGTAAATGTCAACAGAGTGCTTGCAGAAGAACACTACGCCGAACATAAAGGCAAAGTTTTTTACGAGGCCTTGCTCGACTTCATTACAGGTAAGGCCCACTATCCCGACAAGGACAGATGGAAGCGCAGGGTAATTGCGATTGTCTATCAGGGTCCCGACATCCTGAAGACAATCCGGGCAATAGCCGGCCCGACCAATCCGCACCAGGCAAGAGAGGAAAAGCCCGGCTGCATCAGGGCGCTGGGAACACTGGTGCCAATCAAAGACGCCAATGGTAATACGGTCGATAATCGAATGGACAATTTAATCCATACTTCAGCTACGCACGCCGATGCCGAACGGGAAATCAAGCTCTGGTTTCTGCCTCAGGACATTCCTCCGCTTATGCGGGCATATCCCACGGAGATATGCCAGGTCCACTATTATTATAAGAACGGCCGGCTTTATGACACGTACGAGCCCCAGAGTCTCTTTTTGCTCGCCCCCGGAGATGTGGCCTGGAAAACCGATTTGGATATTCTCGAGAGCTACGCCCGGAAAGAACCCACACAAAGCAGATTAAATACCGTAGTGGCAAAATATCTCATTAACAGAAATTCTCAGGATTGATGGAATGCCGTTTTGAGAAGAAGACACAGGAGACCATTATGGCCAAGAAGACGGTAGCTGATATTGATGTTAAAGGCAAGAAGGTTCTGATGCGGTGTGATTTTAATGTGCCGCTCGATGAGAATTGCAACATTACCAGCGACGACCGGATAGTAAAGGCACTGCCGACCATAAAAAACATATTGGAGCGCGGCGGAGCGCTGATTCTGATGAGCCATCTGGGTCGGCCCGCCGGAGAGAGGGACGAAAAGTTCTCGCTGTCACCCGTGGCGAAGCGACTGTCCGAACTCTTGGGCAAGCCTGTTGTTTTCGCCGATGACTGTGTTGGGGCAAAGACCGCCGCGCAGGCCAGGGCGCTCAAGAGCGGCCAGTGTATGCTACTTGAGAACCTGCGCTTCCACAAGGAAGAGACGATAAAAGACAAAGCGGCCAAGGAAGATGCACAACTGCGCCAGGCAAAAGATGATTTCGCCCGGCACATTGCCGATATGGCCGACGTCTATGTCAACGACGCGTTCGGCACCGCCCATCGGGACAACGCCTCGATGTATACGGTTCCGGTACTGATGGAAGGCAAACCGCGCGTTATCGGTTTCCTGGTCGAAAAGGAGCTGAAGTTCCTTGGCGAGACCGTCAGCGACCCGGAAAGGCCTTTCGTCGCCATTCTGGGTGGGGCCAAAGTCTCGGACAAGATCGGCGTGATAGAGAATCTTTTGGACAAAGTTGACCGTCTGCTGATTGGTGGCGCCATGGCCTATACCTTTCTCAAGGCCCAGGGCTGCCAGGTAGGAAATAGCCTGTGTGAAGATGATTTCGTAGATAAAGCCACGGCCCTGCTGGCCCGGGCCGAAGAGACCGGATGTCAGGTTGTTTTGCCCGAAGACTCGGTTGTTGCCCGCCAGGCAAAAGCAGGTGCAGAGCATAAGATCGTGTCAAAAGACATAGAGGATGGCTGGATGGGACTGGATATCGGCCCAAAATCATGTACCCTGTTTACTGAGGCATTATCCGACGCCAAAACCATTGTATGGAATGGCCCGATGGGTGTGTTCGAGATACCGCCCTTTGACGAAGGAACAAAAGCAGTGGCATTGGCGGCTGCCGAAGCCACCGACAAGGGCGCCCGCAGCGTAATCGGCGGCGGTGACAGCGCCAGCGCCATTGAAAAACTCGGTCTTCAGGACAGGGTCAGCCATATCTCGACCGGCGGCGGAGCGTCGCTTGAATTCCTCGAAGGCAAAAAGTTCAAGTGCATCGAAATGCTCGATGAAAAGAGCGGCAAATAGCATTCGGGCGGACGGCGCGTACTGCTCATGCGGGCGCGGCGTGCGCTGCAACAACGGGTAACACGGCTTGATGTCCGGATCGCAATTGCATTTAAGGGAACGAGATCAAGGTGAATTTGCGACTACCCAAAGCAGGCACTGTTGAGATTGCACCGTCGATACTGAGCGCCGATTTTGCCAAACTGGCCGACGAGATAGCTGAGATTGAGTCGGCGGGGGTCAACATTGTTCATTTGGACGTTATGGACGGTCACTTCGTGCCCAATATTACCATTGGGCCGCCGGTGATTGCCAAGCTCCGCAAGTACAGCAAGCTGGTCTTCGACAGTCATCTGATGATAAGCGAGCCGGCCAGGTACGCCGAGCGTTTTGTCGAGGCGGGCGTCAACCACATAACCTTCCACATCGAGGCCGCCCCGGAGCCGCAGGACCTGATAGACAAGCTACACGAATGGGGTTGTACGGCCGGGATATGTATAAACCCCGATACGCCGGTGAGTGACATTGAGACGGTGGCGCCGCTGTGCGACATGGTGCTTGTGATGACGGTCCACCCCGGTTTTGGGGCCCAGAAATTTATTGCAGAGGCCGCGAAGAAGGTAGTCAAGGTCCGCCAAATCGTAGGCCCGAACGTCCGCGTGGAGGTTGACGGCGGAATCGACCCTCAGACCGCTCCGGCGGTAGTCTCGTACGGCGCCGACACGATTGTGGCAGGTAACGCCATATTCTCCAGGCCGGACCGCCGAGCCGCCATACAGGCCATTCGAGACGCTTGTGCCTGAATCACTGGAGCCCTTGGGGCCGAATTTCCGATAAAATCCTTGGCGTCCGAATTAAGAATTTTGGTAACATAATATGGTTATGACCAAAGAGACTGAATCGAAGTGGAACGGCTTTTCGCTCAAGCCTCGCAAAGACATGCCCGCCGGCCTCTGGATGCGGTGTCCGGGCTGCGAGCACATGCTCTACAAAAAGGCCGTCGAAAAAAACCTCCATGTCTGCCCCGAATGCAACCATCACTTTCGCATCGAGACAACTGCCAGAATTGAATATCTGGCGGATGAGGGCTCGTTCCAGGAGGTGCTGGCCGATTTGACCACGTCCGACCCGCTGTCATTCAAGTACAGGGGCACAAGCTACAAACAGCGAATAAAGGATGACGAGAAAAAATCCGGCGCCAGAGAGGCAATGCGAATCGGCAAGGCCTTCATCAAGGGAAGGGGTGTAATCCTCGGTGTGATGGAGCCGAGTTTCCTGATGGGCTCAATGGGTTTAGTGGTGGGCGAAAAGTTCTGTGTCGCCGTTGAGAAGGCGATGGAGGAATCTCTGCCGCTGGTAGTGGTCTGCTGCTCCGGCGGCGCCAGAATGCACGAGGGCGTGATTTCATTGGGACAGATGGCCAAGACCTCGGCCGCTCTGGCAAAATACGACGAAGCAGGGGGGCTGTTCATCTCCGTTTTGACCGACCCAACGACGGGCGGCGTCACCGCGAGCTTCGCCATGTTAGGCGACGTTATCATAGCTGAGCCAGGCGCCCTGATCGGCTTTGCCGGCCCCCGCACGATTGCCGAGACAATTAAGGTGGAGCTGGAAGAGGGATTCCAGACAGCCGAGTTCATGCTCGAACACGGCTTCGTCGATATGATTGTCCATCGCAAAGACCTCCGCAGCGAAATCGCCCGCCTCATAGACTACTGCCAGAAGTGATTCGCGTTGCGTTCCTTCGTTACTTGCTGGACAAGCAGAGACTTAAAGGGAGGGGAAGCATCAAAAGCCGTGTTTTCGTGCAAATTCTCAACAAAACTCCCGCGAGAAAAAATTCTCGATAGTTAAACATACCTTTTGTAAAATTATTGAGGTCGTACGGAGAAAATTGTGTTCTGTAACCGTTCAAATGGGAAGTGTCAGTTATAATCAATTGTTTGTGATAGACTGTTTTTATGGACAGGGTGAGTGCTTTTTTATCATTGATAGCTGTTGTAAAAACGAGCCAAGAATGAAGAATAAAGGGGAATGTCAGCTTGCATATGTTTGACATGAAGAGCACCTCATGGACGCAACTAAGAAATCCATAGTCTATGTGGTCATAACGGCATTTGCGCTCGCCTTGGTGGCTGGGTCGGTGCTGCTGATTTCGCAATTTGCGGGAGTGAGAAGGCCGGCCGACAGGTTACATACTGCGGCGATGGCATTGCGTCATATTGACCCTGGAAGGAGAACTCCGGTGGGCGAAGAAATTCTGGCTCTCAACCCTTTGCGAGAAGAGGCCGGATTGACAGAGGTTACAAAGGATTGGCGGATTGTGGCCTGTGGGCTTCGTGTAGCGGATGGGCCAACTATTACTGTTCTGTTGAATGAAGAGAAGGTCCCTTCGAAGGTAATACTGCGGGGTCCATCGTATGTAACAATAAGAGAATATGAAGTATCGGACGGCAGACTTTCCGGCCGGGCGGCTACGTGGTTGGGTCAGGCCCATAAGCTGTTTACCATCGAGAGCTACAAGAATAACAAACTCAATGGGCCTACCATATATTATTCAGAAAGCGGAGAGGAGATTTGTCGGTGTGATTTCCGTGACGACAGACCGTGGACGGGGCGAAAGTTGGAGACGGACAATTTCAACTCAATAAGTATGGACACATCATATAAAGAAGGCAAGAAACATGGCCAAGAGAAGGTTTATGGACAGGCTGGTGAACTGTACAGGCTGAATACATACAAAGAAGGCGTTCCATACGGCCCGCAGCGGCAGTACCACCAGGGGCAATTGCGGAGCGAGAGGATTGTTGAAAATGGTGTTACGCATAGCTCCAGGACTTGGCACCAAAATGGGCAGTTGCAGGAGGTGACGAATTACTTGCCCAATGGCAAGCCCGATGGGGTCCGGCAGATTTGGAACGAGGAAGGTGAGCTTGAGGTGGAAGAACACTATCGCGATGGAAAAGAGCACGGACGCAGATGCTGGAAAGGTCACGATGAGGCGTGGTTTTGGAAAGGCAAGCATATCGGTTCCGGAAATACGGGAAAGACTGAATTTGAAAGGAGAACGAAATTAAAAGGGTCTGACGCTTTTAATTGACCTTAATTTGACGGATGCGTCCAGCGCAGCGCCTCTTCACCGTGCTCGGCCCACCATTTCTTCCACTCCTTTTTTTTGTCTTCTCGTGCCTGCCAGCTTTCGCGCATCCAGTCGAACTCATCCAGCCCGCCGGGTACAAGGTCGTAGCGAGTGCCGCCTTTCTCTCTCCGAACAGGCCTTTTTAACAGGTCACCAAACATCTGGGCGCAGAAAGAACGCAAGAAAAAATGTGGTTCGTTTACGTGGTCCAGCAGTATCGGAGCAAGGGCCCGCTTGACTTCAATCAGATGCCGCACTGTATTGGGATCGCCTTTCAGCAGTTTGTCGTCTTCGCTGTAGCTCACCTTGTCCCTGTACAAGCGGTGCATTTGCCGGGCGGTAGTGAAGCGAACATCGAGTCTCTCGTCGCTCATACCCTTCTTGACATCCTCAACCGTCAGCAGTTCCCTCCAGCCTAGATACAGGATGCCGGCAAAGCGAATTCGGCTGTCATTCTTGTAATCGATGAGCTTGCGGAAGGCCTGCGCCAACTGATATTTCTGTTCGGCCGTACAATGGAGTTTCCGCTCGGGGTCCCGTTCAAGGTAAATGGACACAGCGGTTAGAATCTCCTGCGGATGCTGCGAATCAAACAGAGGCAAAAACATCATGGGGTCTCTTTTTAAAAGACCGCTAAGCTGGTACTCGAGGATCCCAGCGGGCGAACCGTCGAAGCTGAGTGTAGGGCCGTCGAGTCCCGCGCTGTTCCTATCCAGAGTCCCGCAGCCGATCCCCTGCCAACGTACCTGAGGTTGATGCTCTGTCTGTTTTACCATTTGCAGCCACTGCTGGGTAGTGTATTGGCGGGTTCGGGGGTCGATGCGGCCGGTCCTGTAACGAAACCACGCAACCAGGCTGACAGCAATAGTGACCACGACCAGAATCAGCCATCGCAGACTGACGCTCTTCTCTCTTGTACTCATGTTTCCATGCCTCCCAAAAAGGTGTCACCGGTAAACCACCTCGTCAATACAGCCTCTCTGCCATAAGCAGACATGTCGCACTGCACGCTCTAATCAAATTACCACGTATCCCTGCGGCCGCACATTACCATATCAAACCAAGAATCACAAATATTCTTTGGGGTCTGGTCCTTAAATAATCATAACGTCAACCCTTCACTTTAGACGAAATATCATTATAATCCTGTGGTGAAGGTTTTTTGGAGCAGATGATGGGTTATTTTCGGGCAAATTTAGAGAGCACAAAGGCTTACGAGCCTGGTTTCCAGCCCCGGCAAACCGACGTCGTCAAGCTCAACACCAATGAGAACGCCTATCCGCCCTCGCCGGCCGTAATGGAGGCCCTGGCGCAGATTACCCCTGAGCAGCTTCGCCGGTATCCCGACCCGCTGGGAAACGCGTTCCGACAGGCCGCCGCCCAAGTCAACGGCGTCGCTCCCGACAATATCATGTGCTGCAACGGCGGCGATGAATTGCTGACGATTGCGTTGCGGGCGTTCTGTGATGAGACCCGGCCGGTAGCCTATCCGGCGCCCACATACTCGCTGTATCCGGTCCTGGCCAACATCCAGAACTGCAGCGCCGTTGAGGTACCGTTCGACAACGAGTTCAACCTCCCCGCGAAACTCGCCGGAACCGGTGCGGCCCTGACTATCGTGTGCAATCCCAACGCCCCGACCGGCAGCTTTGTGAGCATCGATGAGCTGGCCTCTTTGGCGGACGATTTGGAGGGCGTGCTGCTGGTCGATGAGGCATACGTGGATTTCGCCGAGGACAATGCGGCCCGTCTGGTCACAGAGTTCGATAACGTGATTGTCCTGCGCTCGATGAGCAAGGGCTACGGACTGGCGGGCCTGCGATTCGGCTACGCAATGGCGCCGACCGACTTGATTGCAGGCCTGATGAAGGTCAAGGATTCATATAACGTCGATGCCGTGGCCATCGGCCTGGCCGCCGCGGCCATACGCGACCAGAAGCACTTTACGGAAAACGTCGAAAAGGTCAAGGCCGAACGCGGCAGACTGACCGAGCAGCTTAGAGACCTCGGTTTCACCGTACACAACAGTGCCGCCAACTTCGTCCTCGCCCAGAGCAATAACCACAAGGCCGGCGAGATATATGAGCAATTGGTACAGCGAAGCATATACGTGAGGTATTTTGATTTGCCCGGCCTGGGCGACAAGCTGAGAATAACGGTCGGAACACCGCAGCAGGATGAAAAGCTCATTTCGGCCCTGAAGGAAATCATGCAAAAATAAGGATATACTCATGGAAGACAGGACCTCTGAAATACACAGGCAGACCAATGAAACCGATGTCACCTGCGAGATGAATCTCGACGGCGTCGGCAAATATGAAATCGACACGGGCATCGGTTTTCTCGACCACATGCTTACCCACCTGAGCAAGCACGGCAAGGTCGATTTGGTGGTCAAAGCGAAAGGGGACCTCAAAGTTGACGCACACCATACCGTCGAGGATATCGGGATATGTCTCGGCGAGGCCCTGCTCAACGCACTGGGCGACAAAAAGGGCATCGCCAGATACGGCCACAGCTCCGTGCCGATGGAAGAGACGATTGCCAATGTCTCGGTAGATTTGTCGGGCAGGCCGAGCTGCGTCTATAACGTTGACTACCGGACGGATAAGATCGGCGACTTCGACGTGGAGTGCCTGGAGGAGATGCTGCGCAGCTTCTCCAACAATGGGAAATTCAACCTCCACGTGAATGTACCCTACGGAACCAACAGCCACCACATAGCCGAGGCCATCTTCAAGGGATTGGGCCAGGCGCTGGCGGCGGCGGTAAGAATCGTGGGCGGCGACGTCCCAAGCACAAAGGGTGTCCTGTGATTGAAGAACACGACCATGAATATCGCACCGGCATCGGCACGGATATCCACGTCGTGGACGAGCGCCGCAAGCTGATGCTCGGCGGAGTGCATATTCCGAACCAGGACGGGCTGGCCGGGCACAGCGACGGCGACGTCGTTCTACACGCCGTTGTCGACGCACTGTTGGGCGCCGCCGGCATGGGTGACATCGGCACGATTTTCCCCGATACCGACCCGAAGCTCAAGGGCGCCGACAGCAAAACCTTCCTGGTGGATGTAAAGCAGAAGCTCGAAGAGAAACGCTGGGTGGTGGTCAACGTCGATTTGATAATCCACGCCGAAGAAATTCGGCTGGAGAAGTACAAGGCCCAGATAAAAAGGTGCATCGCCAGTATTCTCGGCATTGATTTCAACGCGGTGAACGTCAAGGCCAAGACCAGCGAAGGCCTCGGCGATATAGGCGCCGGCGACGCCATAGCCGCAACAGCCGCCGCGCTTCTAAAAAGAAAATACAAGAGAACATTGTGAAAGAAGGCGTCTGAAAATGGGATTGCAGCTTCATAACAGCCTGACAAGAAGGAAAGAGGAGTTTAAGCCTTTGCACAAAGGCAGGGTCGGAATATACGTCTGCGGGCCAACCGTTTACGGGCACGCACATCTCGGGCACGCCAAGAGCTACGTTAGTTTCGACGTGCTCGTACGCTATCTTCGCTACCTGGGTTACAGCGTGACATACGTGCAGAACATAACCGACGTCGGTCACCTGACGGACAACGCGGACGAAGGCGAGGACAAGATTGTCGCCGCGGCCAGAAGAGAGAAGAAACACCCGATGGCCCTGGCCGAATACTATACCCGCAGCTACTTCGAGGATATGGACAGGCTGAACTGCGTTCGGCCCGACATCAGCCCAAGGGCCAGCGGGCACATAACCGAACAGATAGACCTGGTAAAGATACTGCTGGACAAAGGCTATGCTTACGAGGTCAACGGCTCGGTCTACTTCGACGTATCGAAGTTCAAGGATTACGGCAAGCTATCAGGACGGAACGTCGAAGAGATGATTGCGGGCGCCCGCGTGGAGGTCTCGCCGGAGAAAAGAAATCCCGTTGATTTCGCCCTTTGGAAAAAGGCCGAGCCGAATCATATTATGCAGTGGCCAAGTCCCTGGGGCATGGGCTACCCCGGCTGGCACCTCGAGTGCTCCGTGATGAGCATGAAGTACCTCGGAAAAACGCTGGACATCCACGGCGGGGGCCTCGAAAACCAGTTCCCGCACCACGAGTGTGAAATTGCTCAGGCGGAGGCTGCCAACGATGCGCCGTTCGTTCGGTACTGGGTCCACAACAACATGGTGACAGTGGACGGCCAGAAGATGGGCAAGAGCCTGAACAATTTTATCGCGCTCAAACAGGCCTTTTCAGGCTCGCACGAGAGGCTGATGAGAGCCTATGACCCGCTGGCTATTAGGCAGCTCATTTTGAACAGTCATTACCGAAGCCCCCTGGATTTTTCCGACGCGGCGCTGTTTGCCGCGCAGAGCGGCTACGAGAAAATAACAGAAGCCGTCAAAGCGGTCCGCAAGCGCCAGGAGCGGGCGCCGGCCGGACAAATAGATGCAAAGACAGCCGAGCAATTGGAGCAGTTGAAAAGCAAATTTGAAGCGGCGATGAATGATGATTTGAATACTTCTATTGCGCTGTCGGTTCTGTTCGAGCTGGTTCGCCTGGCAGCCGGCCTGCTCGAAGATGGCAAAACGAGTGCTGAGACCCTCCGCGCAGTTGACCGGTCCTTCACAAAGCTGGGTGGAGACTGCCTCGGCATCGTCAAGCAAGAGTACGCAGCGGCAGGGGCCCAGGCAGACGACGAAATAATCGACAAACTCGTAAGCGTCCTGATAGACCAGCGCACCGAGGCCCGCAAGCGAAAGGATTTTGCCGCCGCCGATGCGATTCGCGACAAGCTGGTCGAAGCAGGTATCGCGCTCGAAGATAAGCCTGAGGGAACTGCCTGGAGGGCAAAATGAGAATCCTCGGCATTGACCCCGGCCTTCGCGTCTGCGGTTATGCAATAATAGAATCTGGTCCGGCAAAGGAACAATTGATCGAGGCCGGTGTCTTTCGCACCGACGGCTGTTCCACTATAGAAGCCAGGCTGAATCAGATTTCCGAGGATACCGAAACGCTGCTGAAAAAGTTCCGGCCCGAGGTTGTGGCCGTCGAGCAGTTGTACTCGCACTACGCACATCCGAGGACGGCGATATTGATGGGTCACGCCCGCGGTGTTATACTGCTAAAAGCCGCCGAGGCCGGCGTTGAGGTCAGAAGCTTCAGCGCGACCCGCATAAAAAAGTCCGTCACCGGCAACGGCAGGGCGTCAAAGGAGCAGATGCAAAAGGCTATTCAGACGATATTGGCGCTCGCTAAGCTGCCGGCCCCGAGCGATGTTGCCGACGCCATAGCAGCGGCGATGTGCTGTGCGAATACGCGGTGTGTCCCTGTGCACAAAGCTGCAAGATGATAACCGGCGCCGCAAAAAAGATGGGTATTGGCGAACTACTATGATAGCCAGGATAGAAGGAAAACTCGTCAGGCTTGATGGCGACAGCGCCCTTGTGCAGGTAGGCGCCGTCGGCTATGAGCTGATGCTGCCCGGATATTGCGTGAGCGCGCTATCCGACAAAATAGGCGCCGATGTCACGCTGTGCACGATGGAATACTACGAGGGCACGCCCGGCGGCGGCAACCTGATTCCACGAATGGTCGGCTTCCTGAACTCCGGCGAAAGAGAGTTCTTTAAGAAATTCATTAGTGTCAAGGGCATGGGAATAAGAAAGGCCCTGCGTTCGCTCAGCATCCCGATATCCACCGTGGCCGGGGCCGTGGAAGACGGCGACGAAAAAACGTTGATGACACTTGACGGCGTGGGCAAGAGAATGGCCCAGCAGATTATCGCCGAACTAAAAGGCAAGCTCCAGACCTTCGCCATAGGCGCCGAGGCAGCCGGCAGGGCAGAGCCGCGGTTCAAGCCCTTCCAGGCCGAGGCCCTGGAGATACTTATCGCCTGGGGCGAAAAAAGAAACGAGGCCATGGAATTGATTGAGTTAGCCTGCGAGAGACACCCTGATGTGAACTCGGCAGAGGAGCTTGTGCCTCTCGTGTACAGGCTAAAGCAGGGAATCGAAGTCTGAGGTGCTTCAGGTATTGTTACAAAGTTCTCGGATAGTCATACTTCCCTGTCATTCCCGCGAAAGCGGGAATCCAGGAGAAAACAGGCTTGAGCCGAAGCCTCAACCAGATTATTGTCTAAAAACTTATTCAAGGCGGCTTTCGCAGCTCGCAGTTGTGCTTTCGGCGACCACTAACCATGAACTACGAACAATGAACAACGAACCACGAGCTAATTTATGACAATCGGCAGAATCATAGGTGGACAGCCCCTGAATGAGCAGGACGAGAACTTCAACCTGTCGCTCAGGCCCAAGTACCTTGACGAGTGCATCGGCCAGCACAACGTGCGTGAAAAGCTTGCCATTGCCATAGCCGCTGCCAAACAAAGAGCGGAGCCTTTGGAGCATATCCTGTTTTACGGTCCGCCCGGTCTGGGCAAGACGACCTTGGCCCACGTCGTCGCCAACGAAATGGCCACTAATATTCGCTGCTCCTCGGGGCCGGCCCTGGTCAAGCAGGGCGACGTGATGGGAATGCTCACCAACATCAACACCGGCGACGTCCTTTTCATCGACGAGGTTCATCGGCTGAGTACACCTGTGGAGGAGTTCATTTATCCGGCGATGGAGGAGTTCAAGGTTGACTTTACGGTTGACAGCGGCCTGCACGCCAAGACGATTAACTTTCCGCTCAATCGCTTTACTTTGGTCGGCGCTACCACGCGCGCCGGTCTATTGAGCGCGCCGCTCCGCAGCCGCTTCGGGATGCTGTACCATCTCGAATTCTACAACACGCAGGAATTGACTGCGATCCTGACCCGGTCGGCTAAACTCCTGCAGCTCAAGTGCGAGGACGGGACGCTCGAACTGATTGCCGCTCGTTCACGCGGTACGCCCCGAGTTGCGAATCGGATTCTAAAGCGCGTCCGAGACTACGCCCAGGTCAAAGGCTCCGGCGTTCTCCGTGAAGATATTGTCGAAAGCGCATTGAAGATGGAGCAGATTGATTCCCTTGGCCTGGACGAATTAGACCGGGCGTTTTTGCGTGCGTTGGTCAACGTATATGACGGCGGACCGGCTGGTATTGACGCTATCGCAGCAACCTTGGGTGAAGAGCGGGACACGCTTGAGGATGTGGTTGAGCCTTATCTTCTGCAGGTGGGTTTTGTCCGCCGAACCAAACGCGGCAGAGAAATTACCAAGCACGCCTGCGACCACCTCGGACTGAAGCACCACAAGAAAAAGAGCCCCCCCGACGGCCAGCCGGAACTCTTCGAACAACCCGAACCATAAAAGGAGAGAATCCAATCATTTGTTGAGCCGTTGCCGGCACGGCGGCGGTCTTGTCATTTCCCCCAAAGCGCAAATCCAGTGACTTGCCCGCCTGTCCATTATACGCTCCACCTCCCCTCTTCCGCCAGGGACTTTGCTTGGCAACGCAGGATGCCCTTTAAGCACATGCGGTCTTCTGAGAGTAAGGCTAAGCATCAAAAGCCGTGTTTTTGTGCAAATTCTCAACAATACTGCCTTGAAAGAGAAAATTCTTGATAGTCCGGGGTGAATTGTGTATGATTATAGATGTCATACGGAGACAATTATGTCCTGTAACCGTTTAGATGCGAAATATCGGTTAGTTTTTGAAAAAAGTGCGCGGGCCCGAAAGGATGGCGAGAAACCAGGCCCGTGTGAGCCTCTTGCTTGCAACTATAAAAGATGTTATGCTGCCAGGTGCGGACTGTCAAATTCCTGCGGCGGCAAATAGTTGTCGCGGTGTCCGCCTTCGCAGGACCGGGAGAGGGAACAAGATTATTAACACATGAAAATTGAAGGACAGTAGAATGAAAGCGAAAATCGCAATTTGTGCAGTAGCAGTGATTTGTGCGTTTGTAACAGTGCCGGCCAGGGCGACTTTGACCGTGATCGGTACCGCGACTTATGATGGCAATGACTACAATCTTGTCTGGGATGATGACAACGGCGCCGGCACTGAAGTGGTCTACCTGGATTATGACTATAGTGTTGGCAGATCTGTCAACCATCCGGACGCAATATCCTGGGCTACCGGTCTGGGTGCGACTTTGACGATCAACTTGCTGCCCGGACACTCGGTCACCTGGTCAGGCGACTGGCGACTCCCGGCGGTGAACGCGAGCATTGAGCTTGGGGATCTCGATAATGCTGAGTGTCCAGACGCCTACACCCTCATGGATGCCTGGCCTGCTCCCGCGTTTAACAGGTTCTGGGTAGGCATGTCAGCGACCGGGCAAATCTACCAACAGCCTGGCAGTTGTGGCCCAGGCGGCTCCATACTTCAGCACGACAACCCGAACGACTACGATAATGGAGCCATCGCCGTTCGCAGCGCCAGCGAGGTTCTTACAGAAATAGTGCCAACAATAAAATTCGAATCGGCGGATTCGGGCGACCTTGAAAGTGTCACTCCCGCTGAGATTACGGTCCTTCTGGCGAATGCTGAAGAAGGCCAGACTTACACCGTGGACTGCGCCGTCACAGGCGGCTCGGCCACCGGCTGCGGAGTCGATTACCATTCACTCTTCAGTCCCTGCAATCTGCTCGACCTGCGGGCCCTTGCCGAGAACTGGCTCTGGGCCGGCCCCGGATTCAATCGCGCCGACCTCGTGGACGATGGCAAGGTCGATTTGCCTGACTTCTCCTCCTTTGCCGGCCAATTCCTCGTGGACAAGGGGACCCTGGTCTTTGGGCCGGGCCAGACCAGCAAGACCATCAACATCAATATCATGAGCGGTGACGGGAATGAATCGAACGAGACCATCGAGATTACGCTGTCCAATCCCACCGGCCCCGACGTGAAGCTTGGCAAAATAACACAACATACATATACGATCATCGATCCCAATGCCCTGCACCTGAAGGTGGATCTCGGTCTGCCGATGTGCGGAAGCACACCCGAATACACCGTTCCCGTGCCGGGCACGGTCAAAGAAGGATGGTGGGGTAGAGTGTTTTGGGGCGATACGGATATGTACAATCATGATTTCGCCTGGGAAGACGGCTCACGGGCGGCTGATCCACCTAATACGCCCGGAATCGACGGCTCCGGTGTGCACTTCGCGCTCGACTGCCCCATCGGAGAGGGAGGATACCACGTTCACGGCATGTGCCGGGACAACCTCGGCGGCGGAGGTTGTCCCACCGGTGCTCCGCTTGGCGAGCCCATTGCCAACGGCTGGTTTCATAACATCGACTGGGGCGGTGAATGCAGGGGCGATATCCACATGCGCATAACCGACCTGCCTCCGGGCATATATGAGCTCAAGAGTTACCACAACCACTGGGAACCTTGCAGCCAGGAAACCCGAAACTGCCTGGATTGCTACTCTAATATGCCGCCTATGACGGCAGTGTATGCGACGTCTCTTCCGGTAGCCGGGTTGCCGGGTTGCGCAGTAGCCTGGAGTGGAACCGGAACAGGCGTCACATCGCTTATGCCGGCGTATAACATTGATGTAACGAGCGTCCTTACCGATGCGGACGTTGCAACTTCAACCATAGTGTTTGAGACGGACGGCAGCGATGTGCTGGTCGTTTACGAAGGCGGCGACGACACGTATCCCGACCCGGCCAGGCCCGACCGCGAAGGACACAAAGGAATCCTGAACGCCTTTGAAATCACGAAAATTTACTAAGAGCCTTAATGCTCTGGTTGTCAAAGCCGAAAGGCTGTGCAGGGCGCTCTTAGGTGCAAACAACTATAGTCAGCGTTCAACTGTTGGGTGACTGCTGTCGTAATGGAGCGCTTCGTCCGCTTTTTCGATAGATGTCTAACTGCGTTTTCAGCTCCTGTACGATTTGCGGATACTTGTAGTAAAGGTTAGTAGTCTCACCGGGGTCTGTCTTCAGGTCGTAGAGCTGGCCCGGCGCATCGGGCGCCGTATCCGGCAGGGCAAAGGGCTTCAGCATCTCCCGATCATAATTATTTCCTCCTGAACCCTTGTGATCGAGATACTTCCATCTTCCCCGCCGGATCGCAAGCGCAAGTTTGTTGGTCTGGTGGAGTGTGTATCGACGGACAGGCTTGTCTTTGTCTTGTTTTCCAAGCAGCACCGGCAGGATGTTGAAACTGTCCTCCGCTGCGTCATTCGGCAGCTCTGCTCCCGCAGCGGCGGCACAAGTGGCCATCACATCGGTAATACACACCGTTTGACCCGACCTGGTCCCGGCTTTGATCTTCCCCAGCCAGCGCGCTATGAAAGGAACCCGGTGACCGCCCTCCCACTGGTCACGCTTCATGCCGCGCCACGGCCGCGCACCGTCGTGATGGTAATCCTTTCGCATGTTGATAACGCTCGTGACCTCGGGGCCGTTGTCGCTCGAAAACATCACCAGCGTATTGTCGGCAAAACCATGTTCTTCGAGGGCCTTCATGAGCCGGCCCACAATGTAATCGAGTTCATATATAAAATCGCCGTGCGGACCGGCATTCGTCTTGCCTTTGAAATCCTTTCCCGCAAAAGAAGGCAGATGAACCGCCTGCGTCGAATGAAAAAGGAAAAAGGGCCTGTCCGGCGACTTCTTCTTATGGTTTTCCAGAAACTCGAGACTCTTTTTCAGAAACAACATATCCACCTCTTCCAAATCGAAATCCGGCGCAATCATGCCCTGTCGATTGTCCTTCGAATATGGATGTTTTGGCAAAGGTGTTCGGTCGAGTATCTTCGTCGGCGGCGTCGGAATCCGGTCGCCGTCAATAAAAGCGTAAAGCCAGTCCGTGGCCGGACAGCACGCGGTTCCAAAGAAATGATCAAAGCCGCGATGTATGGGGCTGTCGGGTATCGGCCGCGAATAGTCGATTCTTTTTACCCCCTCGATCCCGCTCTCAGTGATCCGCTTCCCATCCTTGTCCATGAATGTCAAACCAATATGCCACTTGCCAAAGCATGCCGTCTCATAACCCCGCTTGCCGAGCATACCCGGAAGCGTCAGCCGTGACTCCTCAATCAGGCAGGGCCCCTCTGCCCCCGTGAATACCCCACGAAAACCCGTACGAAATTCCATCCGCCCCGTCATCAGGCTATAGCGCGTCGGCGTGCACACCGTCGAAGCGCTGTGCGCATCGGTCAGCAGTATTCCCTCACCCGCCAGTTTGTCCAGATTTGGAGTCGCTACCTTCGATTCGGAATTGTAGCATGAAATATCTCCGTAACCGAAATCATCGGCAAGGATAAAAAGAATATTCGGCTTCCTGGCCGACTTGCTGCCACGAGAATTAAATAGCCCGCTCCCGCATCCCGACAAACAAAAACCCGCGGCAGCTAAACCAACAGACTTAATAAAATCACGTCGCGTTTGGTAATTTTTCATTTTAACTTTCCCCAAAAAATTATTCCTGCCCCTCAGGGTCCGGCATTTACAATGGTCAAAACCGGCCTGAACAGTCTTCGTAAGCGCCATACTATCAAAATCCTGTTCTTATGTCACCCACTACTTGGGAAATGCCGGATAAAGGCTGTTCAGCGGTTAAGGATGTACTTTGCCATTTTGCCGCGGGTGGTCAAGGTTTGTGAGAAGACAGTGACTGAAAAGAAAGCCGACCATTAAAAGCCATGCCTTTCTGCAAATCTTCAACAAAACCCTCCCTCAAAAGAAAACGCTTGACAGTTCATATCATATCGATTGTTTGTACCAATTATTGGGCTTGAACGGAGAAAATTACTTTTATAATCTATTAAATGGGAAATTTCTGCTTGATCATAGTGCCATAATTTGCTATGTTCATTAGTGAATAAGATACCGGAGTAGGGTCAAAAACCCAGTCGGAAAGCAATTTTGAGCGTATCATCCGCTCAGGTACCAGGCAAGGGGCCGGAGTTGCGAAGTGGAGGTGCTGGAAGACATGATGGGTGGAAATAACCGTAGTCGCTGTTGCCTGCTGGGCTTGTGCGCCTTCGTGTTATCTTCACTCGCTACTGATGTACGCGCGTACGCCCGCGGGCTTTCCGATGACTATGTCGCCCGCGTTGTAGCCCATCAGTCAAATCTGCTTTCACGGCACCGACCGCCGCAGGAGCAACACCGGCGGCACAAGCCGAGGCTGCCGCAGATGCTTGTGACGCAAGAAAGTCACCCGACCGAAGCACCCTCCGGTGCGGTCCGGACACCCGGTGAATACGAGCCGGTTTACGGTGCGCTTGTACGCTGGGGACGGTATTCCTTTTACGAGTCACAGCTTACGGAACTTGTCGTCGGAATAACCACTGACCCCAACTCAAACTCGCTCGCGTTTCTAACAGTAGATGACAGCTATATGCAATCGGAACTGAGTCCTCGTCTCCAACTTGCGGGTGCAAATATCAACCGGGTCAGATTCATTATCTACGATGAATACGGAGATGACGCGTCCGTCTGGATTCGCGACTACGGGCCGCGCTACATTCATGAGGACGGCCTTCCGGCCATAATCGACCACACTTTTGGTCACGGCACTGCTGATAACGCTTTCCCGGCATGGCTCAGTACTTACGAGCTTCCATTCGACGACAATGAGCCGGTTTACGAGATGGATCTCACGCACGACGGAGGTAACCTGCTTTGTACTTCGACGGGCGATGCGTTTATGAGCACTTGGATTATGGAGCAAAATCCTGACAAGAATGAGCCCGACATTAGGGGTATTATTGAAAGCCACTTCAACGTCAGCTTGACACTCTATGATAGGCTGCCATTTTATGCCGGTTATCATATTGATATGTGGTTGCTCCCGCTTTCAGACAACAAGATTATTGTGTCGGAGTTTCCGCCGGACCACCCGCAGTCGAAGACTATAACTGATAACGCCGCTGCCGATCTGCAATCGAGGGGTTACACAGTCTACCGGACGCCCGCTCATGTTGAACCAGGAGAAGACGCCCTTGGGGGTTCGCATTACACTTATACAAATGCCGCGATTGTAAACGGGAGAGTATTCATCCCGTCGTATGACGAGCCCGCTCAGGATGCAGCGGCCATGGCCACTTACCGAGCGGCCTTGCCGGACCACGAAGTCATCCAAATTGCCTGCGCAAGTATGCTCCATGACAACGGTGCGCTTCACTGTATAACGAAGCCCATTTACACAATTCTGGGCGACTTTGACAAAGACGTTGACGTGGACCTGGTGGACTTTGCTATTTTCGCTGCTGCTTGGTTCACTGAAGAGGGAGATAGCAAATGGAATCGTGACTGCAACATCGCAGTCCCGAAGGATGCTATTATCGACGAACTGGACCTTTTTGTCTTGGCCAGCAACTGGCTGGTAGGTAAATAACTCATCTCTGGGTTACCTTTCGCAGTTTTTAGACGGTTACTCTTAATATCAGATTTCCTGCGTATGGTCATCCTTATCTGATGTTCTGATTTGGATTAACTCGGTCCTGCCAGGAGAACGACTTGACTGAATGTTCGGATTGGATAGAATAGACAAATTGGTATCGGGGCCTTCCTCAAGGTTTTGTGGGGCGCCATAATGAGATCTACATTTTGAATAGTACGGCTCCTGCGTAAGTCTGGAGCAATCCGCAGCCGTTTTCATCAGGAGTTGGATGGATGATACAATCTGCTCGCCCAGTGATCGCTCTGCTCGGATTCCTCCTGGCACTTTGGACATTCCTGTTTGGCAGTATGAGTTCCGTCGGTCATGCTTTCGAAGCCCGGAACACGGATCTGGAACGGTTCCTGCCCAACAATGGCAACTCGGTTTTCAACGCTGCAGGTCTTCTGCGCAAGTGGCCCTCCGGAGGCCCGAAGGAGCTGTGGCGCGTTGAGATAGGCTGGGGAAAGAGCGCGGTTGTGGAAGCAGGCGGCCGGGCATTTACGGCTACGGAGACCGACAGAAAGCAATGGGCTATCTGTCTCGACCCTCTCACCGGTGAAACCCGCTGGAAAAGATTGCTGTTTCCCAAGGAGAACCGTCATTCCGTCAAAGGACCGGTGACATCCCCCGTTATTGACGGAGATCGGATTTACTTTATTCCGTATGCCATCTACAAGGGAGATCTGTGGGAGATGCGATGCCCGATTGTCTGTCTCAAGAGCGACGGAACGGAATTGTGGCGTGCAGACGAGACTTTCTGGGCTACCGAGGCGTCCGTCCCTCTGGTGGTGGGCGACACACTTTATGTGAGTGCGGACAACCCGGAACGTGCCATACTGGTTGCACTTGACAAGATGACAGGCAAGTTGGAATGGGCTACACATGTAAAGTCGGATAGCAAACGAGAACTCGGGGCACCCGCTTCTCTGACCTATCAGGTAGTGGGTGGGGTCCCCCAGATCATTGTGGCAACCTATGGCACTCGAGAAATCCTGGGAGTACATGCTGAAACGGGTCATATTATGTGGCGATACCCTTATCCTGCAAGGATCAACATAGGCCTGGTCAGCACGCCCGTGGCAGTGGGAGCTCGCCTGTTCGTTTGTGGTGGCGAGGGAACAGGCAAGAACTTTTCTGCATGCCTCCAAATGGAAGCGATTGACGGCAAGATAACTTTCAAGGAACTTTACCGCAGCACGGAACTCCAGACCAATAACTACAATACCGTCGCTGTCTATAAGGATGCGGTGTTCGGCTTTGGCGGAAGCGGCGAGGGAGGTTTCATTCACTGCACGGAACTCCGAGATGGACGTTTGCTCTGGAAGCAGATCGGTGATGAATGGTCAAAAGACCAGCAACTAATCATTGCCGATGGATTACTCTTTGCATTGACGAAGAATGAAGAGCTTGTAATGGCCGAGGCCAGTCGGGAGGGTTTTCTGGAACTTGGGCGTGTAAGGCTGAACATGGAATTAGGCAGACCCCAGCATCCCACCATCGCCAACGGAAGAATGTACATCAGGGGCAACAAGTCGGTCGCCTGCTACCAGATTGCCGGCCGAGAGGTAAAATGAACCCTGAGGCTGTTCTGCGAACACATCTGCACTCACTGCGAAGCAAGGATGTGTAAAGGCCGGGGCAAAATCGCCGTGCGTGCCGGCATAAATATGCAGTATCCAGCCGTACCCAATGGGTACCGGCTTCAAGCGATGGGTACGTTCAAGGATTTCCTGAAACAACCTCTCTGAAACCAGCACCTCTGCAATCTGAAATATCACATACCTCGATCCGCTGCTCTGCTGTTCGTAGCACGACTGCCGTTATGCAAAGGCGGTTCGACAGAAATTGCCGAATATGCCTTCAATCCCTCAACCTGAATAGAAAATCCGGCTCCTTCTTTATCGATGATGATGCATTGGCCGGCTTGATCGTAGCTCCATGAACCGGCCCCCGTGATCCTTTCTGGTTTGCTGAAACTCTTGATGCGAAACCGATACGAAAATGATTTCCTGCCTTCTACCGTTAGAGTGCCTGATTGTTCATCCATACTCAACTTGATATCGTCATAGTAAATTCCAGTTCCACGGGGACGATGGTAGAGATACGAAGACCGTTTATAGGGATAGATGAGAACAGTCTCTTTATCAGCGGATGAACCGTCCCCGTGACCTGTGACATCACTGCGGACATTCATGGGGATAATAGCTCCTGCCCTGAGAAATAAGGGCATGCGGTCGATGGGCACCTGGACGTTCATCTCGGATCCCGGCGCCAGGAGTTTTTCCTCGTTCCAATAATCGACCCAGTGTCCTGTCTTGGGCAGGACCACGTGCTTCTCGTTCTCGGCCAAGACCACGGGAGAGGCGAAAATCTGGTCGCCGAGCAGGTGATGGGCTTTGTCGCTGTCCGGTGATTTGACGATGGAGCCGCCCTTTAGGTGCGCGTCCACGGAGCAGCTGAAGAGATAGGGAACGAGCTCGCTGTGGAGAACCGCGTAATAGCGGTAAATGTTTACGGTCTCTTCATCATGAAACCACGGAAGATGATTGCTCAATCCCCCGTTGCTGCCGCCGTTGTTCATTACAGGCATCAAGGCGCCGAACTGGGCATATCGGATCAATGATTCCTTCGTCGGTTTGGCCCCCAAAAAACCGCCGACTTCAACACAAACGGCGCTGTAGCCGGCTTGTGCCGCCGTGTAGAGCCTTTGCATCTGGCTGCGAAGGCCTTCCCAGTCCCCCGAGTAGTCCCCGCCCCATGTGACAGTGCACTTGTTTATGCCGGCCGAAAACGGACGTGCAATAATGAGGCTCTCGGGGTTTAGCTTTTTCGACTGGTCTGCTACCGCGGCATAGTAATAAGGTTTGAATTCGGCCTTCTTGATGGCTCCGATGGATGTCGCCTGGAGCGGGTCTTCAAGATACTGTTCCGCCTCGTCCACTTTCCATCCGTCAATGCCTATCTTCATAAGTTTGTCCATTTGTGTTCCAAACCAGTCGCACGCTTTTTTGTTTGTGAAATCAATGTGTACGCCCTTTCCTTTCCACCAGGAATATTCCTTCCCTTCGTTAACCGCCCATCCTTTTCGGATGACATCATCGTAGGCGGATGGTTTATCCTCGGGAGTATCCTTCGAGGAGCTGTTCATAGCACCCGTAATCCACATGACCACCCGAACACCATAATGGTGTAGTTCATCGATCATCTTCTGCGGCTCAGGATAGCGCTCTTTGTCCCAATCAAAACTGTTGTATGCCGTCTCCCAGGGACTGTCGATGATTATGGTTCCCACGGGAATGCCTCTATCCCGATAGCCTTTAACCAGATTCAGCGCTGCTTCCTGCGTATTCTTGTTGTCTTCCCATACCCATGGTTCGAATGCCCATCGTGGACATATTGGAGCAGGACCGGTGAAAGGCCCATTAGGCTCTTGCTGGTTCATTGACGGGGTTGCAGCGGACCCGTTGCTGCAGGCAATAATGGTAAATACCATACAAAAGATAGCATGTATTATGAATTGTCTCGGTTTCATTACGCTGATTCCTTTGTGCTCAATAGATATTATATCTGACGTTTCCAATTTCAACGCTTAAAAAACACAATGTTCCCCACACGAGCTCAAGTCCCGTCCAGGATTCCCCATATACACCGGGATTTTCCACGGTGACGTTGTGTGGTTTGTCTGCAACGGTAAATGCCCTGTCCAGTGAGCATGTTTTGAGAGCACTATACCGGCTGCAATACTGAGGCCGTCCGGTCAATATACCGATCAAAGACCGCAGGGTAGCCGTGCCCTTAAGTCATTCGGGACAGCTTGTTCGTTCTTCAAAGTTTCCGGCGGGCCAACTCGTCGAGCGCGCCGTCTTTCTCGCTGTAGGGGCGAATCTGGAAAGTGAAACTGCACGGGACCGCCTTTAAGATGTATTGTTCCAACGGTCTCGGGCCGCAGCTTGCGTTTCCAAGGCCCATGTGGGCGTAATCAATATCCAGCACAATCCTTTCTTGAAGTTTAAGCTCATTGATGTGTTTGGCCCGGTCCAACTCCTGCTCGGTAAAAGGCAGGGCACTGACACTATATGGCTGTTCGCATACCACGATAAGGCCCTGGCCGTCGCTGTCGGTAAGCGCTGCGTATCTGACCTGCGTTTTGTTGCCGGTCTCCTGCGGCACAACATAGGGAAAATATTGCTCACTGACCTTCCCGTGGTAAAGGCCTATAGCACAGGATTCGGCCCGGTCAACATAGCTTTCCTGAGGCCCCGCTCCGTACCAATGGAACATGTCGAAACTTCCGTCGATTCTGGTCGTAAGCCCGACTTTGGGCAGAATATCTATCCGGCCGTAGGGCATAACAGCGTTTGCAACCTTCACAGTTCCATCCGGCAATATCGTGTACGTGCACGTATGAATAAAGCCGATCCCTTCTTTGGCCCGGCAGTCTATCGTAGTCAAAAGCTCCGCCCGCTTCTCATCCTGTTCGATGATTCTGAACTCGCCGAGACGGTAGTCAAGCGCATCCAGCCCGGCCTTTCGCAACCGGCGGGCAAGCCACCTGTCATTACTGGTTGGCGCCCGGTAAACATTCAAAACAGGTCCGCATTGATTTGCATCTGTATCCAGTATCTGCTTGGAGAAATAGCGAAGTGAGCTCATTTGGCCGGACGACTTGCTGAAAGAGGCCTCAAATACCGCGGAACGAAAAGTGATCTCCTCGTCATTCTGTGAGATGGCCAGTTTCAGAGAACCATCCACCGTTGCCGACGGGGCTTTCGGCACATCGAAGGGCATCTTGAATTGCTGCCAGGCGATCTCATGACCCTTCTCGGCCCAGAGCGTATCGTTCTTGAGTTCCAAACTTACCCGCAGCCAGTACTCAGCACCGGCCCTTAACTGCGGCTCACGCAAGGGAATCTTTACCGATCTGCTTTCTTGCGGCCCAATATCGAGCTTTTCTATCCGACCGGACTGCAATGTCTCACAGCCGTCGCCAAGCGTCCAGCAAAGCTCAAAATCGGATAGACTGCGGAAGAAAAACTCGTTTTCTATCCTGATTTCTCCCGCCAACAAATCCACAGCTTCGAAATGCACATCCTGCTGTACCTTCTTTACCTCCAGAAGCTTCGGTGGCACTCGGCGGTCCGGAAGCACAAGTCCGTTGCAGCAGAAGTCGCGGTCATTGGGTATATCGCCGAAGTCACCGCCATACGCCCAGTACGAATTGCCCTTCTCGTCTTTCTTGGCAAGGCCCTGATCGACCCAGTCCCAGATAAATCCGCCCTGGCAATTGCGATATTTCCGAAAGGCCTGCCAATACTCCTTCAGGTTGCCCATGGCGTTGCCCATTGCATGGGAATACTCGCAGAGTATAAGCGGCTCCGGATTGCTTCGTACTGTTTCCAGAAATTGTCGCTTCGCCTCCTCGCTCCACGAAGGCTGCGGCGACGGTCCTCCGTTTCTGCCGTATTCAATCACATCTTCCACACCCCAGTACATGGGACAGAAAATGTGCGTATAAGGCTTAATCTTGTCTTTTTCGTATTGAACCAGGCGACCCGGATCGCGCTTGTTTATCCATGTCCCGATGATCTCGAAGTTCTTGCCTCTGCCTGCCTCATTGCCGAGCGACCATATAATTACCGACGGATGGTTCTTGTCACGCTCCACCATCCGTGTTGCCCTCGCCAGGTGCGTCTTTGTCCATTCGGGCAGCCTGCCAGGCGACCGGGCGCCATAACCGAGCCCGCCCGATTCGATGTTGGCCTCGTCCACCAGATAAATGCCGTATTCGTCACAGAGAGAATACCACAGAGGCGCATTTGGATAGTGGCTGGTGCGGACCGCGTTGATATTGTGACGCTTCATAAGCGTAATATCTTGTATCATTGATTCGCGTGTCACGTAGTGCCCGGTGTAAGGGTCGTGCTCGTGACGATTCACGCCCTTTATATAGATCGGCTTCCCGTTCACCTGCAAAAGTCCGTCGCGCAGCTCGACCATGCGAAAGCCCACCCTGCTTGACAACGTCTCGACGATGTGACCTGCCGGATTCTCCAGTACCAGCACAAGCGTGTAAAGACGGGGCTCCTCTGCCGACCACTTATCAGGATTCTTTATTTCCGCCGAGAGATGCTCATCTGCTTTTTCCCGAGGCGATACCGTGACCGGCCCTTTATGGCTCTGCAGGTTCGCAATCTCATTTCCCGCATCATCAAAGAGAATCGCCCGCAAGACAGGCTTCGCCGTTTTGGATTCACTGTAGTTTATTAGCTCTGCGTCTATAGTAAGGATCGCATCTTGGTAGTTTTCATCCAGGTGCGTATTGACGAAGAAATCGCGGATGTGGACCCTGGGCGCTGCGAAAAGATAAACGTCACGGTATATCCCACTGAGTCGCCAGAAGTCCTGGTCCTCCATGTACGAGCCGTCGCACCAGCGGAAAACCTGCACCGCCACACTATTACGGCCCGGCCGGAGGTGCCTGGTTATATTAAATTCGGCCGGTGTCCTGCTTCCCTGCGCGTACCCGACCTGGCGCCCATTGACCCAGATATAGAACGCCGACTCCACTCCATCGAAATGTATGAATATTTCTCTATCTGCCCACCCATCCGGCAGCACAAAGTCCCTGCGGTAGGAACCGACCGGGTCTCTGTTCTTATAATTGGTGAAATTCTCCGGCGGCGTACTGGTCACCCGTGGCGGGTCCGCCTGGAAAGGATACGGAACATTGCTATAAATGGGCGTCCCGTAACCCTGCAGTTGCCAGTTGGAGGGCACGGTGATTTCATCCCAGCCGCTCACATCATACTCGCCCTTGAAGAACTCGACGGGCCTTTGCTCCGGCCTGCCAACCCACTTGAACTTCCACATGCCGTTGAGGCTCATGAACCATGGAGATTCCTGCGGCCGTCCTTTCTTTGCCGAGCTTATATCTGAATAAGGCATCAACGTACAATGTGCCGCTTCCCTGTTTCTGCCGATAACCGCGGGATCCTCCCAGTCAACGCCCCTCACAGGCAGGCACAAGCACAAGAGGATCAAACCCGCTATTAACTGGGATTTCCTATGAGTTAATTGTCTGTTTATATCGGTATAGTTCTGTTTCATGAGAGTAACTGCATTGTAGCCGCTGAGTCTAATTTTCCAACATAATATCAAATCTGTTTTGAAAACTCAAACTTTCTTAGTTGACTCTGCGTAGTGACTTGCGACTTTAAAAAGTGAGAAAAATCCGTCGGGTAGATGTGCTCAATCAGCAGGATCAATAGAACAAAGAGCTCACTTTATTGCTTTATTCTTACCCTTGATATACTCCTGGATATTCAAGGCCTCCTGTTTCTCCCAGTCCAGACGCTTCTTGTAAACCTTCATGTAGATTTCCTTATCTTCAGCTGTCATGCCTTCCGTCCAATCTCCGGAATGAGGCAGAGCAAGGTCGATCCAACATGAAATCTTATCCATTTCTTCCTGCGTCATCTCCACCTTCTCGTGGCCTTTCTCTAACAAGGAGATCAGGGGGCTGAGCGATGAACCATGGGAGTATGGCGGAATCATCACTGGTACAGACCAGCGGCCTATCCAGTTCAAGTACTTGGATTTCTCTGAGATGATCCCGAGTCGCTGGTTCGTGTCATTGGCGGGAGGATCGGGCCTGTCCTTTGAAATAAGTATATGGTACGACTGGTTCCAGAACTTGCGTGCAGCTTCGTCCCAGACCGGTGTGCTTCGCAAGTCGGGCGGCTTGGTATCTGGGCCCTTGTGGCACTTTACGCATTTGGCATCGAGAATCGGCTGGATCATCTTCGGAAAACTGAACCCCTTGCCCGTTATGTCATAAAACGGCTCAAGCGGTTTGATGCCGGCCTTTAGGGCCATACATGTCGGTTTGTTGGTGACGGATTCATTCTTGTTCTCGTGACAGCCTGCACAACTGAAGATTTCGCCCGGCATCAGTGTTGACCAGGAACGCATGGTCTGCACAACATGTCCGTTCGCGTCTATCGCCTGGAAGTATACGGGCGTGCGCACTGGAACTTCAAAAGCGGCTGAGCCGTCTTCGTAAACCGGGGCTTCGCCAAGCACTATTTTTACATCCCATGCAGCCAGGTCGCTGATGGTTGAAGGCCCATGCTTTCGACCGATATCAGTGGCCATGAAATCCAGCGCCACAACCCTGATCTTCCTCACTGTACCCCGCACAATACCTTTTAGTCCCGGCCCGTGATAAATGTCCTGAATGGTGTAAGAGCCGGTCTTCTTGCTCCAGTCTGTGGGGTAGGTGGCCCGAGGCGGAAGAGGACGCGGCAGTAGGGGGACCGGCTGGTTGCAGGAAATGGCCGGGTCAGAAGCAAGGAGCACGCGCTCGCCCTTACTGTTCATGAAGTAGATCGCAAACCATTTCTGTGCCTGCGGCCGGAATGTCACCAGGTAGTTCTCTTCATCCAGCGGATAGGGGTATTGCCATTGGTCACCATCTTGACCGTACCGGTCCACCTTTATGATGCCTTGAAGTTTCGTAACCGGAGCAACAAGGGTCACACCGCTCGTTTCTTGCCGTCCTCTGGACGGGTCGATAATCGCCAGTTTTCCGTGCTGGTGGGTATGGTGTCCGGAAAGGACTGCCAGGACTTTCCCTGTGCCCGGAATGCCTCGGGCATGAAGGATTGTCGTGGGAAAGTAGGAATTGTTTCCATAATACTCGGTCTGGTGCGCGCCGTTTGGGTACATCTGGAATAAAGGTTGGGGGTAGATCTGGCCTCGGTCGTTGTATTCCCAGCGTGTATATGTAACCAGTCCGCTCTCCGCGTGCACCTGGGGATAGTTGGTATGCACCTGGTCGAATCCAACCCGGCGCATGTGCTTTCCGTCTCTATTCATCAAGAACATGTTGCACACGCTCACGTGCCAGCAGTCCACGTTTTGAAAGCACCGCGTGGAACTGAACATGATGTTGCCATCGGGCAGATATATCCCTTCGTAGTCCGCTACGCCCGGGCCGGATGTAAGCTGGCGTATTTTACGCGTCTCAACATCCATTTCGTACAGGTGATAATCGTCTCCGTGCGCCGACTTTTTCCATGAGAAGAGGATACGTTTGCCGTCATAAGAGACGTCCGGGTCACGAAACACGCCATCTTCATCCTGAAGAAGCGTCGTCTCCTTGATGGCATAATCTTTGCCGATTTCCAGCAGACATAAACTTGATCCGCCTTTGTAATTGAACTCCTTCACTTGGCCGTTGGGATTGAGCATATCTTCGTCGCTCACGGCATCCGTATAGGCGTAGTGGGAGCCACCCATGTCGAAATGCTTGGTAAAGACGATGCGCTCTATTCTGTCTCTATATGGGGCCAGCAATCTGTCTCTCAAGACAGCATCAGATTCTGCGGCGAATGTTTCAGATATGCCCATTAATAAGGATAGTGAAACAAGCGTGATCCTGTTCATCACCAATCTTATCCTCTTATGCACAACGTTAATCTGACATTTCCCATTTAAACGGCTAACAAACATAATTCAGTCTTTCCGATATCAATAATCTTATTAAAAAATCACATTGAACGCTCAAAGATTTTCGTTTTCGAGGCAGCTTTATTAAAAATTGGCAGGAATACATGCTTTTTTGTGCTTCGTCTTTCTTCCAATATCTGCTTTTTTACAGACCTTATCAGGCATTAGTGCGCCTATAGACGCTCTAACCCACTGCTAAGAAGCTGGAGCGGTGAATGATAAAAATCTTCACCCATAATGGGATAAGAGATAGGGGGACAGGGGGATAAAGCCTGTTCAGCCTTTCAGGATGTATCTTGCCATTTTGGGCGGCTGGTGCAGAAGCTCCGTGAAGTGGTAAATCAGCGTCTTTTCAACCTGCCGCACCTTCATTGCATTTTGCGGATACGGACCTCGATATTCTTCGAATCCTTCAGGAGATTGACCAGCGTATTCGGGTCCGTTTGGCCGTAGTGATACGGATAGAGTATCTTCGGCTCGAATGCGCGGGCCGCGTCGGCGGCCATTTCAGGCGTCATCGTGTAGGGCAGATTCATGGGCAGAAATGCAATGTCGATCTTTTTGAGCTTCTTCATCTCGGGGATGTTCTCCGTGTCCCCTGTGACGTAAACTCTTGTCTTTCCGAAAGTCACCACGTAGCCGTTGCCTGCTCCGCTGGGATGAAAGGGTTGTCCATTGGGTCGCTTGTGGACAATGTTGTAGGCGGGGACAGCTTCAATCGTGAGTCCGTCAATGGTTTTGACGTCGCCGTTTTTCATAACGATACCGCCGGGAACCTTTTCGGCGCAGGCCCTGGTCAGCACGACGCTGGTTTGCTTCTGCCGCAGTATTTTTATGGCCTCTGCGTCAAGGTGGTCGCGATGTTCGTGGGTTATCAGAATGAGGCAGGCTTTGGGCATCTTCGAATAATCAGCCAGCTCGCTCCACGGGTCAACATGGACGACCATATCAGAGTAAGTAAACATCAAAGTTCCGTGTCCGATGAAGGTGATTTTCAGGTCATTTGCATCGGTCTTGATGACGTCTTCTTCGAATTTTCTTTCCATTCTGCTTTTTTCCTTGCCTGATTGGTTAGCATCCGTGGTGGGGTCGGCCTTTACGGCTCCAATGCACACAAACGCCAATACCATTGCCGCCGGCCAAAATGCTGCTTTCAACTTCATCATCGTTTGTCCCTCCATACTCAAGACGCACGCCTGAAGGTTGACCCTTCAACTGGAAAACGTATTATCGGCTCAAACTAAAAGAAACCACCATCTGGACCGCCAAGGGGCACCAAACCGCGCACGAACAACCGGGCGGATGCAGCGTCACCGTCTGATACCGGCGCTGCCGCTACCCTCGGCCTAATCCAACATGCTTTGTCCAAAATCCCCGGCGCGGGCAGTCTAATTGCCTGGGCGCTTCGTGCGGGCCGGCCTTTCGGGCAGACCAAGCTTCTGCAATCTTTCCTCAAATACCTTATTCTTGGCCGTCACGAGCTTCTCTATAGCCGCCGCCGTCTCCGCGGCTTTCTCTTTCACCGCGAGGTCGTGAATAGTTTTGAGCTCGGTCATGGTTTCTTCATGCTTCTCCATCAAGCTTCTGCGTCCTTTCAGCTTGGCAAGCTCATCTTCGATTAGGGCGATCGATTGCTCTCGCTCTTGACGGAGTTTTGCCCTGAGTTTGGTTCTTTCTTCATCAGACAGGTTTTGCCGGCTCTCACGGCTGCCGGCGGCCGACTCCATGGCAGACTTCATCTTTGCAAGCTGCTCCTCGATTGCGGAAATAGCTTTCTGCTGCCGTTCGCGATACATGGCCCGGCCGGTGCGCGCACCTGTTGAATCCGGGGCCTGACCGAACGCAACCAGGGCCAGCCCCACAGCCGCAACAGCGCTGACGATTGGAAATAGGTACCGCTTCATAATACAGTCCTCCAAAACAAATTGAAAAGCCATATACCAACCAACTCTCACTGTGATCATTAGTTGGTTATGCGCTCGTGCGAACCCGTGAATTTTACCACAGTACAGACGCAGGAGCACCAGGTTTTATTGCAGCAAATGGAAAAATTCGCCTTGGCGGAACATTTTAATATGCGGGGAGGCAGCCATGAAAAGGGGGGCATTCCTCTTAGAATGGGACGTCCTGTTGGAAGCTGACCGCGAGGCGGGCTGTGCGGGTGTGTGTTGTGCGCAGGCGGACCGTTGAAATTTGACGAAGCCTTTCATATTATGTGAAATCAAAGGGCCCAGAATTGTTGCCAAAAATAATGAAGGGGACCAGACAAATGACAACAGGCAATAGGCAAAAACCGAAGGCGCCGGGCGACAGCGCCGTGGTAAGCAGATACCTCGTGATGCCCGACCAGGCAAACCCGTATGGTACGGCTTTCGGCGGGGTGGTCGTTGCATGGATCGATATGGTCGCGTCGATGGCGGCGCAGAAGCACTGCGGCAAAGAGGTGGTCACCGCGTCCATCGATTCGCTCAATTTTCGCGAGCCCATTTACATTGGCGAGCACGTTGTTCTGAAGGCGTCGGTGAATTACGCGGGCCGGACCTCTATGGAAGTCGGCGTCCGTGTCACAAGGGAGGACCCGTACAGCGGCAAAGAGGTTGTCGCGACGACGGCCCATCTGACGTTCGTTGCTCTCGACAAGGACAAGAAGCCGACGCCCGTGCCGGAAATTGTCCCCCAGACACGGGACGAAAAGAGAAGATACGAAAACGCAAAGATGCGCGTCCAGGCAAGAAAAGAGCTGCTGAAGAAGATGAAATGACGTCGGCTGGTGAGCTTGAGTGTTTGATTCAGACAGGCTTGTATGACCTTAGGCCGAAGTCACCGCATATCGCCATTAGGCCGCCCCATGTTTCAGTCCTTCCTTCAACGGCGCTTTTTTCCATGTCGATAAAAATAAATGTCGTTCCGTAAGTATCTTTTCTGTAGGCCCTGACATTGTCTCTGTCCTGGTTTCTCACCCTCCTGTAGCCGTGCAGTCCTATGGTGCCCTTGATCTTTCTAAACAGGCTTATTTCTATGGGTATGGCATCGCGTCTCGTTTTTCTGCTTAACAGTTTTGCCTGCCACAGACGCCTATGCGGAAGTTTTTTCCGTAACATCGCGCTCATTTAACATTTCCCATAAATAAGCCCGGATAGGGCCGTTACGCCCTACACCTATTATACATTACCAAATCCGGCCTTAATTTTCAACTACCTTGCTTTCGTTTGTGACCTTGCGGCTGGATTAACCGGGGCCAAACCGCCAAGGCGCTAAAGAGGCGCGGTAGATTAGTCTTGGGTACTGGTTATATCCCATACATCAACCGGACGGCGTTCTTCTGTAAAAGTCAAGGATATGTGCTCAGACAGATTATCAAGTATCAGCCTCACTTTCCTGGACCTCTGCTCAGGGCTGAGACCATCAATGAAAGTGCTCGGCCTGTGAAAAAGCCAAACATAGGCATACTCGCCGGCCTCTGATGGCTCGGAAAGATTGACGATTGGCTTTCCGACGATTCTTTCGGCGACAGTGTCGAGAAGACTCTGCAAGTTGCCGCCGTCGTGAAAGCCGCGTCCTTCAAGATTGAGACTTTCGCCATAGACATGTATCTGTGAGTCGTCATGTGTTCCCGACAGCGGCCGGAAGTTGAACCGACCGCGTGCCACGATGATATCTTTCTCCTCCACACGATGCTGCAGGCGTATTGGTAATTGGAGCTGGTCGCGGATAATTCGATGCAGCGCCTCCATCTTATCGCGTTTCGGTACACCGTGGCGAACAATCCAGTCGCCATTAAGGTTGGTTGACAACAAATCTTCTGAGCATTCATATTCGAACTTTGACAAACGGACAATTGCCGTCAGAACGTCTTTTAACGTTACTTGCTCGAAGATCGGCCCATCCTGTTTAGCCCCTTCTCCATCGGTCCAGTTGAAGGCGGCAAAGGGAAACTTCAAGTCGCTTTTGGCCCGGACTTGATCGGGCTTAATGTGCTTGAGCACATCATACTCTTTGAGCCTGTAGATTTCCGTGTCGAGTTTATCGCTATGTGCGGCGTGTGGGCGCAGGTCTTCGGGGGATGCGAGGAAGTCTTCCAACTTACGAATGTCTGCGGCCGAATGCACATTGAACCTGCCAACGAGTCGTCCTCGTTTATCGATCAGAACGGAAGTTGGAAATGCACTGACGCCGTAGGCTGCCGTGGTCGCCCCGCGGACGGTCCGGTCTGTTCCTTCAACAACCTTGTCGCCGCCTCCATCGAGAGCAATCAGAAAAGGTATTTCCCTGCCGGCCCACCCGGCATTTTTGACCTTGCGGAGCTTATTGTCCAATTCGGGAATCGATTCTATCGAATCATCATGGACCCCGATTATAACGAGCCCCTTGTCGGAATACTTGTCGTGCAGGTCCATAAGCTTCGGCATCTCAGCCATACAGGGGGCGCACCAATAGCCCCAGAAATCAAGCAGGAGCACCTTGCCGCGTAAATCGCTCAGCTTCACGGCAGAGCCGTTCTTCCATCCCTTTATTTCTGCAAGTTGGGGCGCCTCTTGGCCTTCTAACACAGCCATTATGTCCGGCGGCAGATCTATCTCCAGGGTGATTTCTTTCTGGCCCGGCAGGACCTGCAGTTGCTTATACACGTGTTCTGTTCCTGCGCCGTAGGCCTCCATCGTGTACTGCCCCGGCGGCAACAAGAATCCGAAGCGCCGGTATTCGGAGGAGGACGAGAAGGGCCTGCTGTCGCCCTGGTGCACATATACGTTGGTCCAACCAAGCGACCGACCGAGCTTATCCAAACCGTTGCTGACCAGTTTTCCCGTGATTCGACAGGCAGAGCGCATCGGAATTTCGACTGTTTTGCCAACATCTTTTGGTGCAACCTCAACGAATCTGACCAGCTCCTCTTCCGCCTGGAGGGCAACTATGGTCACCATTTCATTTTCGGAGCTGTTGGGGCGAAACAGGTGCTCGGCGGCAATTGCTCCTTTTCCCTCGCGGTCAGTGGCTCGCGCTCGCGATGGCCGGCTTCCGTAAAAGACGCCTCTGCAACGTGGCCGACCGAACCTCGCTTCATCTTCATAATCCTGCCAGCTCGCACGAGTTCCAACGAATGCCCGCTGGACCGGCCTGCCATTAGAATCTGTAAGATGAAAGGTGATAGCGTCACTGCTGTGCACGTCGAAAGGTTCGCGGTTACTATTTGTATCCTGACCAGAATTATGCCTATCTTCATCCAATGAGGCCGAATGAACGTTCGCTTCTACTGTAATCGGAACTTTTTTATTCTCATAGAAGCTGGTTGCTGGCTTAGCAGATTCTTCAACTTCGATGTTCACATCCGTCTTGAAATCGGGCTTTAGGGAGACGTTTTCGAATCGACTTACTTTAACTGGACGCTTCTGGAACTTAAAATGCGCAATCTCCTTTAACGGTACTTTAAATTCAAACTCTTCCCTGAACAGGTCGGCATTTCCTCCGCCGCGGGTTGCAAAGGGCTCGAATACTTGCCCTGATTCATTCACGGCAAGAAATCTGCACTGGACATCAGACCTGCACTGGGTATCAGCGGCGGTGTCTTTTTCTGTTTTTACGTAACTTGCAAATGCGTTTCCTTCGGAATTTTCTCCAATTCCCCCAAGTTCAATCAGATTTCCCAGAGCCATGGAACCCCGAAAATCAGGGGAGATTTCTCCTTCCCGTCTGACATCCTGCCACTGGCCGATACCATAATGAAGCTCAACGTCACAATTAGCTGGAAAATCCTCTTTGTCACCGGGTGTAACGGTATGGACTATCCGACCTTTACCCCCATATTCATGGAAAGTGCATCCTTCCGGTCCCAGCTTCATATGTTCCCCTGAATAGTTCAGCATACGCACACCGGCCTTGGAATCCTTATCAAACCTGGCATGGGAAAACCATAGATACAGGAATACGTACCCCTCATCGGGCAGAGTCGCATAGCGAACAGCACGTACGTGATTAAGTATGTCAAGCTCGTTAGCCTCCCTAACTACGCTTCCATCCGGATGCCAAAACTGATTTGGGTCACCTGTATCTGATTGCCAAGCCAGAAATTCCAACTCAGGCTCAACCGTGACGCCGTTGGGTAGGGTGGCTTTATATTCTCGTTCGGGGTCGCTTGTCTGGCCTTCAAATGCTTCACCTGCAACCATGCCTTTGCGCAGAGAAGCGACCATTTCGTCGACCTGCTGCTCGCTGAAGCTGCCGACTATAATTCCTGCATTGCGAATCGCAGCCATAACCTGCGGGGCCGAGACCACTTTTCCACCATCAATAATCGCCAGGCGATTTTTTGTGTTCGAATTCGTCAATTGATAGAAAAGCTCGCCGCCCTTCTCGTCAAAGGTAAAGACAACGTCAGGCCGGCCGCGGCTGTCCTGGCCCTTCTCCACCTTCACCAACCCCCATCGCCCATCCGCCAGCATCACATACGCCGAGAAGTTACACAATAAACCATAGCGTTTCCCATCGTGCAGGGCCGTTATGGGCAAATCTTCCATCAAATCATGGATTTCGATCCACCTGTACTTTGAGTAAAATCCGGAATCTTCCCATATCTCATTATCCGGCCCCTTGGCCTTCAAAGTCTCTATGTAATCTTTCAGAATCCCCGGCGTAATCGCCGGGTGCTTGCCCTGCGGCCCCTGATTCGGCACCACCCGAAACTCCAGCTTGTCGGCTTTCGGCAGGATGTACTGGGGGTCCTCCTCCAGTGCCGCAAATCCGCCTTGCTCAAATTTCTTGAGCTGTTCATCTTCGGGATGCTGCAAGCGGGCCCGCGATAACAAGCTCTTCGCCTCTTCATCTCGTCCCAACAATACAAGCAGGAAAATCTGCTGCTGAACGTGGTTCGCATTCGATGGGTCTTTGCGGTAGCGCTCCTGATGGAAGGACAAAGCCCGCTCGTAAGATTCCTTTGCGCCCTTGTAATCTCCCGCCCGCACACAGGCCATTCCCATACCCGTCCACGCCTCGGCAAAATCCGGATCGAGCTCTACCGCCTCAGCAGACAGCGCTTGGGCCCGCTCGAAGTCACCGGCATTCATTGCTTCAGCCGCCCGCGAGGCAATATCCTGGCCCTTTGTGTCCGTCATTTCTTCAGCCTCAGCCCCTTCAACTTCAACCGCCACATCGGTTCTGAGATTGGGTTTTAGGGAGACGTTTTTGAAGGTGTAATATTCGTAGGGGCAGGTCTGAAATTTAAACTCTGCTATGTCTGCCAGATTGACATTGGAAAAACGAATTGTTCTCTGCCGAACGTTATTGACTCCGGTGTCGGTTCGAGTCTGGCCGGTGAGTTCTTTGCCTTTTGGGTCAACTGCAATTATCCGTGTTGCATTTTTATAGCCAACTACATCCGAACACGAGATTATAACATCTTTGCCCGCCTGTTCTGCACCGGCAAAAACAATGGTCTTGCCCCTAATATTGCCTGAAAAGGACCCTTTGCCGCTTGATGTTACCGCGGTTTTCCATTTCCCGGATGGTGACGCAATTTTAATGTTGGTCTTTTTATAGCTTTTCTTAATATGGGCACGATAGCCTGTCAAATCTTCCGGGTCAATTACCCGCAGGCCGCTCTTGACATTGCTGCCTTTGATGCTTTGGATGTCAAAATCGTCATCGCCGGTCTTCCTGAAAACAAGTTCATAGCCCGGCTCATCTGATGGATAACCGCTTGGGTCCAAAGTTTTAATAGTATAATCCAATCGCTGCCCATCAGGCCGCCACCATTGCTTGCCCTCACTCGGATGCTCACAGATGCCGAGCAGTTCAACCGTCACACCGTTGGGGAGGGTTGCCCTAAATTTATTGAGGCTGTTACCTTTCTTTAGCACCTCTGAACCGAACGTTCCTTCCCAGCCTGATTCCTGCGAGAGCGTCATCACCTGAGTATATTCGCACAGCTTTCTCAGCGAAGCATTCCGCATGACGTGTGCGTGCTCGCTATCTTTGCTCGTCCAGACTGAGGGCAAGCTCTCGGTGAAAGAATCAGTCGCCTGGTACCAGACAACTTTCAGCTCGAGATTCGCTGATATTTCCGGATTGAGCTTACTGTCTTGCTCTCTGCCCCAGTGGAGACCTCCTCCTTCAGATCGGGTGAATACATCGAGCAACACCTTTTTCGCCGGTGCGGCCTCGTGGTTCATTGACAGAAGATGCAGTTTATAATTGGTAATAATATCCTTCCTCGGAATATTGAGGTCGCCGTAAAGCCTGAATACGCCGTCACCCTCCTTTCCGTAGGTGCATCCGACAACCTCGAGGGCCTGAACGAAGTCTGAGACATAATCGGCCGGTACTTTGTCATTCTCGATAAGCACCCACGCCAGTTCAAGCTCCTCCCAGCACACGTAGGGGTAAGAATCAAGCCTGCGACCTCTGCTTTTTGGATGTTTTTGCAGTCGGCGGGTGACGGCTTGCAGAGCTTCTTCGGCCAAGGCAGGGGCGATTGTGCCCGATCGAACATTGTCCATCAATTTTTTTGCGGCGTTTCCGCGTTTCCTGTTGCCATCTTCTTTGAGAATTTGAACCAATGCCTGATTTCCTCTCCCCTCTATCCTGCCAGCCATAGGAAGAGCAATAGCGCCGAAAATGAGAACCACAATGAACCCGGCGATTCCGAGTTTTGCGGATTTTGGGAGTGGGTGGTTGAGGATGTGTCTTATTCGGGCGGAGAGGGCCTTTTTGGATTCGACAACGCCTATCAAGCGGAGGCTAAGGGCGGGTCGGGTGAAGGTCAGGCGGGAGATATTCAGCAGGGTCTGGGGGTAATCGTCGGCCTGCTCGCCCATAGCGACTAATACCATTTCGTCCACGGCCTGCTCTCTTATCTTTCGGATAATCGCATTTGCCACCCAGAGGAGGGGATTGTAGAAATAGGCAATCTGCAATATTGTCTGAACCAGGCTGACCCAGAGGTCGCCGCGTTTGATATGGGCAAGCTCGTGCAGGAAGATGGATTTCAAATCCCCGGGATTTATCTGATGCGGCAGATTTTGGGGAAGCAGGATTGTCGGCCGGAACAGGCCGCATACCGACGGGCCAGCGGCGACGGGGGAAAGCTTCAGGTTTATCCGTCCGCGTATTTTCATTTGTTTTCGGCACCGGTCAAAGATATCCATCATTGACTTGTTCGGGTTTTCGGATTGAGCGAGCAGGCCTCTGACAAAGAAGAGCCGCTGCACCAGCAATAGGGCCATAGCCGTTACGGCAGCCAACCATCCGAGAAAAACTAAGCCTTTCCAGGACAGCGAGACTGCCGGTGGTGAAGGTGCGGCTGCGGATTCAGCGGGTGCAAGGGCGACGGGCGCGGGCACTGTGCCAGTTGAAGGCGGAGCTGTGTTTTGCATTTCGGATGAGGCCGTTTCACTGAAGGGTTCTATAGTGGGTGCGATGGGTGCGGTTTGTTCCGGAATGGAAACTTCTTTAGTTATGAGCGGGGATACTTTGTCGCCGAGCCAATACCCCAGACCGGTGGGCGAGGAAAGCGATGTGGGCAGAACGAGTTTGACCAGCACGAGCATCCAGATCCAGTAGCGGAAGATAGCCCGAACCTTTTTTCGAATGAGCAGATCCAGTACGAGCAATAAGATGATGAGCAAGGCGGATTGAATCAGCATTGGGATGGAAAAAGCGACAAAGGATTTGCCGAGAGCATTCAAGAATGTTATTAAGCTATCCATAGTATTGTCCCTCTGCTTTTTTGGATACGCTTTTTGCAGATTCTTTTCATGTCTATTCTTGCTTCGAGGCCTTTTTTGTCCGTTTCCTGTTTTTGATTAATTGTTCGAGCCGGCGGTATTCTTTTTCTGAAAGCTGATCGTTTTCTATCAGGAACTGCATCATGGGGGTAAAGGTTCCGTCAAAGGCCCTTTTTAGTGTTCTGGCGATTTCACTTTTGCGGGCCTGGGACTCGGTGACTGCCGAGCTGTATAGATACAGGTTGCGAATCTTCTTTGTCTTTAGCAGCCGCTTCTTGACCATGCGGTCCATCAGGGTCTTGACGGTGGTATAGGCCCAGCCTTTTTCTTTGGCAAGCGCCTCCTGGACGGTCGGCGCAGCGCACGGCTCGAGCTCCCAGACGGCCTGCAGGATTGCCCATTCGCTTTCGAATAGTTCGAGATTTGTCTTTTTCATAACAAGCTCCTTAAATCTACCGGAGTAATAGTAACTCTACTGTGGTAGATATGGCAAGTAAAAAATGTAAATTTTCGAAAAAAATCTTCGCGTCCTCGTTTTTGGCCCGGAAATCGGCAAAAAGGGCACCTCAAGCGGGCTCTGGGGCCCTCATCCGACAACACTCGTATCAGCCTCAATCACCGCCTATGCTCGTATCCAGGTCAACTGCGGGCTGTGGGAGAAAACCATGATTTTTCAGCACCTGTTGGCATGGGTTTAGTATCACAGGGTTTTCCGCTGACTTTGAGTGCAGTAAAGGTTTGTTTTTCGGGACAGACCTGTTATTGTATCAGCAGCCAGGCTCGGCAGGATAGCCGGGCAGCGATGAATGTTGAATCCAGTTTTGGACGGGTGCGGCTCATGGATGGGTCTGTTATTTCGAGTCCGGTTGGGGTGCTGACGGTCCTTTGCGGGATAGGGGCGTTTTTCTTTCTGCTCGAAGAGCGGACGAGATGGAAGCTTTTCAATTATTTCCCGCCATTGATTTTTATCTATGCGGTACCTGCGGTGATGTCAAACACCGGATTGTTGGCCAAGGCTTCGCCGGTATATGACTGGCTGAGCTCGACCGTACTGCCGCTGTTTCTGGTGATAATGCTTCTGAAGGTGGACGTTGCATCGACGGTGCGGATAATGGGGAGGGGGATTTTCGTGATGCTCTTCGGCACCGCAGGTGTGATACTCGGCGCGCCGATAGCGTTTTTGCTTGTCAGGAGCAGGCTGCCCGACGACGTATGGAAGGCGTTCGGCACACTGGCCGGCAGTTGGATTGGTGGCACGGGCAACATGGCTGCCGCTTCAGAAGGGCTCAAGACAAGCGGCGAAGGATTCGGGCTGGCGGTGCTCGGTGACAATCTTGTCTATATTATCTGGCTGCCGATTCTGTTGGGCTCGAAGAATTTCTCAAAATTGTTCAATCGTTTTGCGCGGGTGGACAAGAAACGAATGGAGATGCTGGAGACGGCCAAGACTGCGACAGAAGGTCAGCAGGAACCGGTCAGGATGAGGCACTTTCTCTATCTGCTTGTGCTGGGGTTCGCCTGTACGTGGGGTGCAGAGGTTTTCTCCGCCGCACTTCCTGGGCTTGGGCCGGTATTGACCGCGTCAACCTGGAAGATACTTCTGATTACGACGATGGGGCTTTTGCTTTCGTTTACTCCTGCAAGGCGTATCCCGGCAAGCCATGAGCTGGCGATGGCGCTGGTCTATATCTTTGTTGCAAATATGGGTGCCAAGGCCGATGTATCCGGGCTTGCCGGCACGGCGGGGTGGTTCATTCTCGCTTGTTACGTCTGGATAGCGGTGCACGGGGCTTTCTGCGTGCTCGGTGCATACCTGTTAAGAGTAGATGTGCATTCTACCGCGATTGCCAGTGCGGCCAATATCGGCGGTGCGGCGAGCGCCCCGGTGGTGGCCGCTCATCACAATGAAAAGCTTGTGCCGGTAAGTGTGCTGATGGCCCTTATCGGCTATGCGGTCGGCAACTACGGGGCCTTCCTTGCCGCCTGGCTGTGTTTCAAGCTAAGCGCTTAGAAGAGCGATTCGGTCAAGGGTCAGCGGAGAGGTGCTGGAGAAGCATGACATCTGATGGTTGAAAATTCGCCGCTGGATGCTAAAAGATAGCCATGTATCAGCAAAACACAGCCCGATATTCTAAAAGTGTACGCCTCTCATTCGACTGCGGAACACTTTTGCTGGATGGCCCCGGCGCCCTGGACGGCAAGTGCGGATGTGCCGGTGACAGTGAGCAGTAAAGTGGATAAGAGTCCTGAATTAACACAAAGCCTTTTCATTTTATCGTGTCTCCCTGGAGATGCTGTAGGGGACAAATGATTATGATTCCTTTTGAGTGGTAAAGGTCTGCCAGAAGGGGCTCTTGTCGCCGAGGTGGTCTTTCCATCCGAGCAGTTCTGTGCGCAGGCGTCGCAGATGGGAGGCGTAGGCGGCATCGTGCGCGAGGTTATTTAGCTCGGCGGGGTCGGTGTTGAGGTCGAACAACTGGGTGGTGCGATTGCCTTCGACAGAATACTCGATGAGCTTATAGCGGTCGTCGCGGATGGCTCGCTGGATGTCCTTGTAGGCGAAAAAGAGTGTGGAGTGGACGGGTTTGCCGCGATTGAGCAGCGGCAGCAGGCTCGTTGTTTTGACCGAGTCAGGGACGGGGACATCGACGAGCTCGCAGAGGGTGGGGTAGAGGTCGTGTATGTAGCACAGGCCGGTGCGTTTTTCGGCTTTCGGGATTCCGGGGCCGCAGATAATCAAGGGGACATGGATGCTGTGCTCATAGAGGTTCTGCTTGCCCAAGAGGCCGTGGCGGCCGACGGCAAGACCGTTGTCGGCGGAAAAGACGATGATTGTGTTGTCGGTGTGGCCGGTTTCTCTCAGTGCGTCGAGCACCCGGCCGATTTGGGCGTCGACGTGGGTAATCATCGCATAGTAGTCGGCGATGTGTTTGCGAATTTCGGCAGGCGTCCTCGGCCAGGGTGCGAGCTTCTCGTCGCGGATTCGCATCTCGCCGTTATCGAATGGATGCTCGGCCATGAAACTGGCCGGCAGGGCGAGCTTTTCGGGGTCGTACATATCGCGATATTTCTTCGGTGCGGTCCGCGGGTCGTGCGGGGCGGTGTAGGAGACGTACACGAAGAAGGGCTTGTCGTCTTTGTAACCGCGGAGAAATTCGACGGCCGCGTCAGTGAACAATTCGCTCGAATGTTTGCCCTGGCGGCGGGGCCTGCTTTCTTTGGGGTATTCACCGGCGGGGTCGAAATCGTTGACGGGGACTGCGTAGTGGTCAGACATTCCGCCGAAGAAGATATTCGCGCCGGCGGTGAAGCAGCGTGCGAAGGGCTGTCTTTGGTTGTGCCACTTGCCTGTTGCGAAGGTGACATAGCCGGCCTTGCGGAGGACCTCGGGCAGCATTGTGTGCTCAGGCGGAACGGTTTTGCCGCTGTCGGTCAGGTCGAATAGATTTTGGCCCGACATGAGCATAGCGCGGCTTGGCATACAGACGGCGCCGCTGGTCGAGCCCATGATGTAAGCGCGGGTGAAGGTCGTGCCGGTGCGGACCAGGCCGTCCATATTGGGCGTGATGATTTCCTCGTTGCCGAGGGCGCCGATGGTGTCGAACCGCTGGTCGTCGGTAAAAAGGAACAGGACATTCGGGCGTTTTTTTTGTCTACCCGCGCGGCAATGTTCGCTTGTGCAGCCCGGCAGTAGTGAACAGCCGGCTGCGGAGGCGCCGGCCAGAGCCGTTGTTTTTAGAAATTGTCTTCTCGTCTGCTTCTTCATGTGTGTTCTCCATATCAGGATTTCATCTTAAGGGCAGTATAACGGAAGACGCAGAAAAATGAAGGGGAAATCCTCTTGTGGCGGGCAAGCGCCGAGAGGGCAAAAAAATAGTCAATACGAAATAGTAAATTTTAGAGGCCTTCGAGCCAGTGGTCGCAAAATATCTTCAAATCGTTCGGGTCGACGAGGCCTGATAAATCCAGGTCGGCATTGGGGTCGCTGGTGTTCCAAACGTCAGTTAGGTAGGCATAGTCGATGAAGTTGACGCCGTCCGGACACAGAAAATCGGCCGCCGGTATCTGCCAAGCCAGCCTCGGATAATTCGTCCCGTCGCAGATAGCCCATATATCTTCGGTTCCATTGGCGGTCTCGCCCACAAAGTCCCAACCGGCATCGGTAAACGTGCTCTCCGTCTGCATCTCGGCCGTCGTCTTTCCAATGACCTGTGGGCTTGCGCCGTTGGCAATGCCAGGAACGCCGGGATTGAGGTCAGTATCCCAGAAAGACTTGAGGTACACGCCGCTCTCATGATAACCAACCAAGCCGCCGATGTCGCAATAGCAAGAGGAGAAAACAGGACCCGTGGCATAACAATCCGAAATCAGACCGAGGCCCGAAGAGTTAGTTCCCAACAGACCACCCACATTTAGATAGCCTTCAACGGCACCATCAGCATAGCAATTTTGAATGTTGGCCAGAGCGAGGGTTCTTCCAGCAAATCCACCAACGGATTCTAATCCCATCACATTGCCGCTTGCCGAGCATTTGGATACGCTCGTGCCCCCTCCGGGTCCACCTACAACTCCCGCCAGACCGCCAACATTGCAATCGCCAGTCACGCTACCAGACGCATAGCAATTAAGTACCTGCCCCAAATCGTGGATAACTCCGACGAGTCCACCCACTGAATCGTTTCCGTTTAGGTCGCCTGTTGCGTAACATTGAGAAATGATCACTTCACTATCGTACCCTGTTATTACACCCACCAGGCCACCTACCCAGCGATCTCCTGTAACTGTACCTGTTGCGTGGCAATCGGAAATCGGCGCCTCCAAGTTGTATCCTGCCAAGCCCCCAACCCAGTCCCCCGTCGCAGAAACCGTCCCGCTCGAATAACAATTTGCCAGACTGGCCACCTGAATCTCTCCCACCAGGCCCCCGACGAAGTTGCGTCCCGAAACGTCACTTCCTGAATGGCACCCCCTTATCTGCGCACCAGCAATATGCCAACCCTTGTCCCCGTTCGCCCCCACCAGACCGCCTACATAATAATCGCCACTTACGCTTCCGTTTGCGCAGCAGTTTACGATGCTGCCAGTATCACCATATCCCACCAGCCCACCAATCGTGGAATTTCCCCTCACGTCAATCGTCGCGCAACAATCCAGTATGTCGCTTTCGCTATAGCCGACCAGGCCTCCGACATCGTAATCTCCCAGTACGCTCCCCGTCGCATGACACCCGCTTATGGTGTCGTCCCGGGTGCGTCCAACTAGCCCGCCCACATAGCCCTCTCCAGAAACAATGCCCGTAGAACAACTGGAGCTTATCGCCGCCAACCGACTCACTCCAACCAGTCCGCCCGCATAATCACCACTTGCCGACACCGTAGCCGATGAGTCGCACGCAGTTATGGTACCCTCGCGATTGCCTCCTATTAGACCACCCACGACCGATCCCCCCGAAATGCGGCCAGTGGCAATGTGACAATTCCTCACAGTGCCCTTCCTAAACGAACCAACGATGGCACCGACAGCACCGCCAGTCCCAGCATTAAGATCTGGTTCGATCAAGGTCAAATTGGTAATCAGCGCATTGGCATCATCCACATATCTGAAAAGCCCAACACAATCTACCCCATTCGACTCATAGGTGAAATTTTGAACAGCGAAACAGTTGCCATCAAAGACTCCCACAAAAGCCCGATTGTTGACATCCCCGGAACCATAGTAACGCCCGATGATGTTGAACTGGTCTGGGCTGTATGGGCCGAGGTCGATATCGTTGACCATTACGAAGCATCTGTTGAAGTCCTCGACATGGTTGCCGATGTCGTTCAGGTCCTCTGCCGTGGCGATTCGGTATGGGTCGTTGGGTTCGCCGGTTCCGCCGGAGTATTTGGCGGTGGAGGTGGCCGCGCATACTAAGAGCAGCAAAACAACAGCCGCGGTAGGCCTGATTGTTTCCGGCCGGCGATACCGACTCATTCTGAGTTTTCTCCTTAGCCCCCCAAAACGCTTAGAATATACCACAATTGGTGGAGTAGTGCAAGGAAAAAAATCGCGTGGCGTTGTCTTTTTTTTCGGCGACGTTGGTGAGCCCCCGACCACAGGCCCGCCAAGAGGATGCGGGTAAATGTTGGGGCTGAACGAAAGCGAAGGGCGAAACGAATTGTGCCCTGTTTGCTTGACCGGCAGGGGGGCAGGCAATAGAATAGGCCCTTCGGCGTGTCGCGAAGATCGAAGCCGGGCAGAAAGCGAGAGAAGCGACAGGCCGTGCAGAAATAGAAAGGGCAAAATGGCAACGGTAAACGAGAATTTTTTGAAATTGCAGGCGGGGTACCTGTTTTCCGAAATCGGGCGGCGGCGGCGGGCCTTCAAGGCGAAGCATCCGAAGGCGAAGATTATCAGCCTTGGCATCGGTGACGTCACTCAGCCTTTGGCTGCCGCTGTGATTGAGGCGATGCACAGGGCGGTTGATGAGATGTCGAATGCCGAGACCTTTCACGGCTATGACGACAATCATATCGGATACCTGTTTTTGCGCGAGGCGATAAGGGAGCATGATTTTGGGGCGCGCGGGGTGGAGGTGGATATCGACGAGATATTCATAAGCGACGGCGCCAAGTGCGACACGGCGAATATACAGGAGGTGTTCGGCGCGGACAATGTTGTGGCGGTGACGGACCCTGTTTACCCTGTTTATGTGGATACGAATGTGATTGGGGGCAGGACGGGTCCGGCCAATGCGAATGGTCAATATGAGAGGATAGTGTATATGCCGTGCACGGCGGAGAATAATTTCGTGCCGGCTATTCCCGACAAGCGGATGGACATGATTTACCTTTGCTTTCCGAACAATCCGACGGGTGCGGTGGCGAGTGCCGAGCGGCTCAAGGAATGGGTTGATTATGCGCGTGAGCATAAGGCGGTGATTCTCTTTGATGCGGCTTACGAGGCGTTTATATCGGAGGGGGACATTCCGCATTCGATTTATGAAATCGAGGGCGCCAAAGACGTGGCGATAGAGTTTCGGAGCTTCTCGAAGACCGCCGGCTTCACGGGTGTTCGGTGCGGCTTTTGCGTAGTGCCGAAAGACCTGGAGGTACGGGCGAAGGACGGCGGCGAGGTGGATGTCAATGGGTTATGGAACAGGCGGCAGTGCACAAAATTCAACGGCGTCTCATACATCACGCAGGCGGGTGCGGCCGCGGTTTACAGTCGGGAGGGGAAAGAGCAGTGTCGGCGGATTATCGATGTCTATATGTCCAACGCGCGCCAGATTCGAGAAGCTTTGACGAAATTAGGTTACGAGGTTTATGGCGGGGTCAACGCTCCGTATATCTGGATGAAAACTCCTCATGGCGTCGGCTCGTGGGAATTCTTCAACCGGCTACTGGAGAAGGCGCACGTTGTGGGGACGCCCGGTGCGGGTTTCGGTCCTTCCGGTGAAGGTTACTTTCGCCTCACGGCGTTTGGCAGGCCGGAGGCGGTCAAGGTGGCGATGGAGCGGTTTGCGGCGGTCTGATGTTGATTCAATGGCTAATCTGACGACTGCATATATTGGTTTGGGCAGTAACCTTGGAGAGGACCGGGAGGCGTCTATTCGAACGGCTCTCAGGATGCTCGGTGAAGACACTGATATCGAAGTGACAGGTGTGAGTGAGCTGTATGAGACTGCTGCTTTGGGCGGCGCCGAACAGCCGGGATATCTCAATGGCGTGGCTCAGGTCAGGACGACGCTGGGGGCGGAGGATTTGTACAGGAAGATGCACGGCGTGGAGACGTCATTGGGCCGGGTAAAGGAGGAGAGGTGGTCGCCGCGGATAATTGATCTGGACCTTCTTCTATTCGGGGGCGAGGTGATAAATCTGGCTCACCTGACGGTGCCTCATCCGCAGATGCATTTGCGGTCATTTGTGCTCAAAGGTCTGGCGCAGCTTGACGCGCACGTTTTGCATCCGGTGCTGAGGGAGCCGGTGAGCCAGTTGCTTGAGCGGCTGAACAACGGCAACTTCACTTTCGACGCCAAGATGCCTCAACTGGTCAGCGTGGCGGGGATAATCGGCGTGGGGAAAACCACGTTGACAAAGAAGCTGTCGGCCGTTCTCGGCTGCAAGCGGGTTTTCGAGGCATACGACCAGAATCCTTTTATGCCTCTGGTTTACGCCGGCGCCAGAGACCTGGCGCTGGATTCGCAGTTGTATTTTCTGACAAGCCGAATCGAGCAGTTGAGTCCGGCTGCGCTGGAAGCGGGGCAGATCGTTATCAGCGACTACATCTTCGATAAGGAGCTGATTTACGCCCGATGCCTGCTCAGCGCGCGGCAGCTCAGTTTGTATGAAAAGATTCATCAGCACCTGAAGGATGAGGCGGCGGCGCCGAGGCTGGTGATATACCTGCATGACACGGCGGAAAAATGTTTGGAGCGAATCCGCCAGCGGAATCGTCCGTACGAGCAGCTTATTGCGCTGAGTTTTCTCAGGAAGCTCGGCCGGGATTATGAACGGCTGTTCGAGAACTGGACGGCATGTCCGCTCATCAGGATTTCGATGGCACGATTCGACAACATGCGGGACAGCGACCTGAAGCACCTGGCAAGTCAGGTAAGGGGTTATGCGGCTTCACCATGCAAATCGTCGAAACCATAGAATCAGTGCGTGCGCTGGTAAGAGCCGCCCGTGAGGACGGCAGCAAAATCGGCCTGGTGCCGACGATGGGTGCGCTGCATGTCGGTCATCTGTCACTGATTGAGGCGGCACGGCAGGAGTGTGACTTTGTTGTCGTGAGCATATTTGTCAATCCGACGCAGTTTGGGCCGGGGGAAGATTTCGATAAATATCCGCGTCCGTTGGAGGCGGATCTGGAGATATGTCGCAAGGCGGGCGTCAACGTCGTTTTCGCTCCCACGGTCGAGCAGATGTACGGAGGGGAAAATCTGACGTGGGTTGAGGTGGAGAAGCTGACCGAGCCGCTGTGCGGGCGGTTTCGGCCGGGTCACTTTCGCGGGGTAGCGACGGTCTGTGCGAAGCTGTTCAATATTGTTTTGCCGGACGCGGCGTATTTCGGTCAGAAGGACGCGCAGCAGGCGGTGGTAATCCGTCGGATGGTTTCGGATTTGAAGATGCCTTTGCGGATTGTGGTTTGTCCGACGGTTCGCGAGCCGGACGGAATGGCGGTGAGCAGCAGGAACAAATACCTCACCGCCCAGCAAAGGAACGACGCAGCGTGTATTTACAAATCGCTGGCCAGGTGCCGCCAGATGATTGAAGCGGGCGTTCGCGATGCCGAGCAGATAACCGCCGAGATGCGCAAGATATTGGAGCAGGTCGGGTCGGTGGAAATAGAGTACGTAAGCCTGGTGGATGCTGAGACGCTGGAGGCTGCCGAGCATATTGGCGGCAGGATAATGGCGGCTGTCGCGGTACGACTGGACACTGCCCGGCTGATTGACAACATAGTGGTGGAAGTTGGCGCACAGTAATATATAATGAGGTCGAATTTCTTGAAATAGCACAAGAGGCCGCGAATTATGTTTGTAAAAGTCCTGAAGAGCAAGTTACACCGAGCAAGGGTTACAGATGCGAAGCTTCACTATTCCGGGAGTCTGGCGATAGACGCCGGTCTGATGGAGGCGGCGGAGATTCTGCCTTACGAATCGGTGATGGTGGCGGATCTTAACAACGGCGCCCGTCTTGAGACGTATGTGGTTCCGGCGAAAGCAGGTTCGGGCGAAATAGTGGTGTTGGGTGCGGCGGCGCAGCTTATCAAGGCGAAAGACATTATTATTATCTTCAGCTTCGGATACTATACGGCCGAGGAGGCACGGGGACTGAAGCCCAAGATAATAGTGCTCGACGAGAACAACAACATTGAAAAGGTTTCTTAGGGCCCGGGCTTACAAAGAAGCTGTGACAAACTCTTATTGTCGCGTGTCTGGATTCCTGCTTTCGCAGGAATGACAGCAACCTATAACCGGCAGTCTGGGTTTTGTTATAGTGACTAAGGATTGGATGGCCGGCGGCACCAGAAGCGCTGGCGTGATACGAGAAACGGACTGAATGCATCCGCGACTTTTTGAGATACCTTTTATCCATTGGCCGGTGCCGACGTACGGCGTGATGATGGTCATGGGGTTTTTGTCTGCGGTGTACATCATAAGGCGCCTGAGCCGGGACATCACGCCGGACCCACAGATGGTTACCAACGGGGCGCTCTACTCGCTGATAGCGGGCGTTTTCGGCTCGCGGCTCTTTTATGTTTTGCATCACCTGGAGCAGTTTCGCGGCAGGCCTCTTTCTTTTTTCGCGGTGTGGCAGGGGGGGCTGGAACTGCTGGGCGGTGTGATTCTGGCGATAACTGTAATCCTGTTGTTCCTGCGGTATCACAGGCTGCCGGTGCGTCGTTATCTCGATATACTTGCCATCGGGCTGATGGCTGCTCTGGCGTTCGGTAGAATCGGGTGCTTTCTCAACGGCTGCTGCTTCGGAAGACCGACAAGCGTGGCTTGGGCGGTGCGTTTTCCGTACGGCTCAGACCCTTATTACAGCCAGGTAAATCCGAACACAAAGCGGGACCGTCCGCAGGCATATCTTCAATTACCTCCGGAGTATTTTGAGGTGTATGAGGGTTTGGAATATCTCAAACCTTATGAGCGGCTGAGCGAAGAGCAGAAGCAGGCGGTGACAGAGGGGGAGTATCGGTGTCTGCCCGTGCACCCGACGCAACTGTATTCGTCCGCAAACGCTTTTTTGTGCTGCGTGCTGCTCTATTTCTTCTGGCGAAGATCATTGAAAGCGGAGAAGTCGAAAGGCGCCCGGAAGGTTCTTAGCAAACCCGGCAGCACCTTTGCGTTGATGTTCATCATCTACGGCATTGTGCGGTTTCTTCTTGAGATGGTTCGGGACGACAACCCATTTGAGTACGGCTGGTGGATTGTATACAAAGGCGGCACGGTTTCGCAGAACCTGGGTATCTATCTGGTTGTTCTGGGTGTGGTGCTGATGGCGGTATTCGAGAAGATGCAGCCGGGTCCGGCGGCCGTCAAGCGCAAGAAATAGTCCGGGGCCCGTGCGATTATTCATCACGAGACACGGAGTGTATGTATCCTGAGCTTTTCGAGATACCGTTCATTCGCTGGCCCGTGCCGACGTACGGCGTGATGATAGTCATCGGTTTTCTGTGTGCCGTCTTTGTCATAAGGCGTCTGAGCCGTGACATCGCAGCGGACCCGCAGTACGTTTACGATGGTGCGATGTATGCGCTAATAGCTGGCATAGTGGGCTCGCGGCTGTTTTACGTTTTGCATTATTTCGAGCAGTTTCGTGGGCGTCTGCTTTCGGTTTTCGCGGTGTGGCATGGGGGGCTGGAGCTTTTGGGCGGCGCGCTTTTAGCCATTGCAGTTATCCTGTTCTATCTGTTGTACCACAAGCTGCCTGTCCGGCGTTACCTCGACATTGTGGCAATCGGGCTGCTGCTGGCGCTTGGGTTCGGCAGAATCGGGTGCTTTCTCAAGGGCGACTGTTTTGGCAGGCCAACGAAGCTGCCGTGGGGTCTGCGTTTCCCTTATGGGTCAGACGTTTATCACAGTCAAGCCTACGCAAATCTGAAGAGGAATCGTCCCGAGCCGCAACTGAAACTGCCGCCGGAGTACTTCGAGCTCTATGAGGGCGGTGAATACCTGAAACCCTTTGAGCGCCTGACTGAGGAACAAAAGAAACAGGTCACAGAAGGGCCATACCGCTGCCTGCCCGTCCATCCCACACAATTGTACTCTTCGGCAAATGCGCTGCTCTGCTGCTTCATACTCTATTTCTTCTGGCGGAGGTCAAAAAAGGCGGAGAAATCAAGGAACGGCAGGGTCCTTGCCAAGCCCGGCTCAACGTTTGCGTTGATGCTCATGCTTTACGGAGTGGCACGGTTTCTTATTGAATTTGTCCGCGACGACAATCCGTTCGAGTACGCCTGGTGGGCCATCTACAAGGGGGGCACTATCTCTCAGAACCTGAGCATTTATCTCGTCGTTCTGGGCGTGGTATTGATGGTGGTCTTTGGAAAAACCAAACCCGACTCGATCGCGCTCAAGGGTGCGAAGTAGGCAACAGACCTTCTGCAATCAGCTTTTCAAGTGCGCCGCAAAGTCCGTCCAACTGCTCCTTGTGGTGTTCGCTCTGAATTGAGATGCGCAATCTCGCGGTTCCGGCAGGCACGGTAGGGGGCCTGATGGCGGGGATGAAAAATCCCATTTCGTATAACCTTTTGGAGACTATTAGGGCGTCTTTCTCTTCGCCGATGATTACGGGGATGATATGGCTTGTAGTGCGGCCGGTGTTGAGGCCCAGGTGGTTCAACTTAGTGCGGAGGTATTCTGCGTTGTCGGTGAGTCTTTTTCGTCGCTGGGGCTCCGTTCTCACGATTTCAATTGCCGCCAGTGCTGCTGCGCAGTTTGCGACGGTGGGCGCCGTGGTGTAGATGAAGCTTCGAGCCTTGTTGACGAGCAGGTCTATTACCACTTTCGGTCCGGCGACGACGCCGCCGGCGGAGCCGAGGGCCTTGCTCATTGTGGCGACGATGATGTCTATATCTTCGAGCACCCCGACCTGTTCGGCAAGGCCGGCGCCGGTCTGGCCGAGACAGCCCAGCGCATGTGCTTCATCCACCATCAGCAATGCACCGTATTTATTCTTTAACTCAACCAGGGTTTTCAGGTCCGCGGCGTCGCCGTCCATCGAGAAGATGCTCTCGGTAATTATGAACTTTCGCCGGTCGGGCTCGCCTGCGAGCAGCTTTTCGAGGCGGTCCGGATTCTCCCTTCGATAGGTTCTAAAGTCCGCGGGGCCGGCTTTTGCCGCATCTATTATCGAGGCGTGGTCGAGCTTGTCGAGCAGCAGCAGGTCGCCCTTAGAGGGCAGGGTCTTAATCAGGGCGTCGTTGGCGGTCCAGCCGGAGGGCAAGACGAGGGCGGCTTCTTTTCGAAATAGGCGGGCGAAGGCCTCCTCCAACTGGGCGTGTGGTCGCATTGTGCCGCTGATAAGGCGCGATGCGCCGGCGCCGTGGCCGTATTCTTTCAGCGCCTCTGTGACGGCCTGAAGGACATCGGGATGGTTCGCCAAGCCAAGGTAGTTGTTGCTGCAAAAGAGGATTTTCCCCCGGCCGTCTATGCGGACGGTCGTGCTTTGCGCGGAATCGATACAGACCATGCTACGCAGGAGGTCGGCCCGAGCGAGGCGTTCCAATTGTTCGGCTATGAAAACAAATTTATCCATGGTGCTTTTTTTTTGAACTTCTGACCGAATTTAGGATATTATATAGGAGTCTGGTGTGGGCCAGTAGCGATAAATTCCATTAACCTTTGACCGTTTCGGGGCTGCATTATGGGCCTTTACGACAGAGATTACACGCAGGAAAACTGGCGGACCCAATCACAGTATCGTCCACAGGTGCGGCTGGGCCTTCCGCAGATGACACCGATGGTCAAGAAGCTGTTGATTATCAACATCATGGTGTCTGCGGTGTCCTTTTTGATAGTGCCGGTGGGTAATTTCATCGTTTACTGGTTTTCGGTTTTTCCCGCCACGGTATGGATGTCATTGCAGCCTTGGCGGCCGATAACTTACCAATTCCTACATGCGGGTGTGTGGCACATTTTCTGGAATATGTTAATCCTTGTCATGTTCGGCCCGATGCTCGAACGCTTGTGGGGCAGCAGGAAGTTCCTCACTTTTTATCTCGTCTGCGGTGCGATGGGCGGGCTCTTCTATCCCTTGCTGGTGCTGACGGGGTGGCTTGAAGCGGCGCCTCTGGTTGGGGCTTCGGGTTCTATACTTGGCATGCTTGCGGCCGGGGCAATCTTGTTCCCGCAGATGAGGGTGTACATATGGGGAATCCTGCCCATCAAGCTGATGTTTCTTGCGCTGATTTTGGCGGGCATAAGTATCCTGACGCTGCTGCGGCCAGATCAGCTCTCCAACGCGGGCGGTGAGGCGGCACATCTTGCGGGAATGGCGGCGGGGGCGGCTTACGTTTTTTCGGAAAACTGGCGTTCGCGGCTGCGCGTGAAATTTGCGTCGGGGCGTTCGGAAAAGAAGGTGGCCAGACATCGGGCCCTTGAGCTGGAGTTGGACCGGATTCTGCAGAAGGTGCACGATACGGGGATTCACAGCCTTAGCCGGCAGGAGAAGCGGATTCTCAAAAAGGCGACCGAAGCGGAGCGGATTCGAAACAAAGTATGAGGTAGGTTTGGCGGCAGGCTGCGTATGCCGCCGCAAACCATGCCGGACCGTTAACCTGTTACTGTCGCGTTAATGCCGTTTGACAGAATGTTTGGAAATAAGTGTACGCGGTTGGCCCTGATTCCAGCGCCCTGCCGCAAAAGTAAAAAAAATGTAAAAAACAGGGGCTGGGGGAATTTTTTGTTTGCCATGCCCCACCCACCGGTTATAATTATCCCCGCACATGCACACCCAACCAATCAAAGCTCCGTGGGTGAGCGAGGATGACCCAAAGCCTCTTGGGTTCTGCGCGGAGGCGGGCGGCAAAGTTCCTGTCAAAAGACTGGAACGCTGTGAGCGTGTGGTGGTGGTCGGACTGATTGTAATCTTCCTGGGCCTGATGCTGCCTGCGCCAATGTTGCGTTCGCCGCTTGCCAATACGCACGAAGAGCTGCTGGCGAAGATTCACGGGCAGGTCGTCAGCGGTCGCTCGAAGGCGGAAGTTATGAATTGCCTTGCAGGCAGAGAGCGGCGGCTGGTAAAGCAATGGCAGGTAGGCTGGATAGAGACTGTCCCGATAGAGACGGAGTACGGAGTGGTGAATCCGGGATTCTTGCCGGCCGGTCATGTGGTGGTGTATGGCTGGCCGGAGCTTCATTTGGGCGAAAAGACGTGGCGCGGGCCGTGGTACTGTGACGCGAGCGGGGTGGTGCATGCGCTGCCGCGCTCGGACCTGGCGGCAAGCGAGGTGGACTCCGGGGCCGACAGCCTTGAGAGGCTGGTGCGGACGACTCGTTTCGGGACTTTCGAGATTCTGCTGGGTGGCATATCGGACATCGGAGAGATCCGAGATATCGAACGGTACGACAGGGACATGGTTGAGAAGTACCTGATATTGAAGAAGCTCATGGCCGGCGACGGCGGGTATATGCGCTATGCGATTGAGCACCGGTGTGAAAGTGATAACTGGTTTGCGTGGCTGGACGGGGTGCTGAGGAGGTCGGTGATTTCGCCTGCGCCGCCGGTTTGCAGTGCGAATAATGCGGATTCGTTCTACGGCATGTGGCGAGAATGGTATGATATGCACGGCGGCAGGATTGAGTTTACGAACTCATTTCTTTTCGAGCGGGTGCTTCCGGACGCCGGCCTTACGAACGCTCATGGCTCGCGCGAGTATGTTCTGGGCGAGAAAGGTAAGAGGGAAGAGCCGACATGATGGGCGGCAGGTAAATTTCAGAGGGTAAATCACAAATTCCCGTTTGACTTTTCGCGCCAATTAAGGTGGAGGTGTCTGAAATTGTTGCGGGCGGAGAAGGGCTCATAGTGTGCTCCGAAGGCCATAATCTTCGTTCAAAAGGCCATCGACTCCGCGAACACATCGGCGAATTCTTCTTCGTGGGCGATTTCGACGTACCGGATTTTTCGGGCGAGGCGTTGTGCGTGGTCTCGGCATTGGCTGCTGAGAAGCGTCATTTCTGCTCCTGTGCAGGCGGCATTGCCGACGAAATGTATTCGCTCGGGCGGCACATGAGGCAATAATCCTATGCGGAGCGCACTTTCCCGCCGGATATAGTTTCCAAAGGCGCCGGCCAAAAGAAGTTTCTGGACGTCAAACTCCTCAATGCCGACTTTTTTTAGCAGGAGCTTGATACCTGCACGTATCGCGCCCTTGGCAAGCTGGACCTGGCGAATATCCGCCTGCGTCAAAACAACATCTTGCCCGCCGCCTTCACGTCCGCAGGCTAACACAAACGCCGGCTGCCCCTCTTGTTCAATAATTCTCGAAAGGATGGCCGCCGGAACTCTTGTCTCCAGTTTTTCACGCTCGACGAATCTGCCGCTCGAATCAATGATTCCCGACTCCAGCATCACCGCGACCGCATCAATGAGGCCGGAGCCGCATATCGAACGAGCCGTGCCGCCCCCGATAACGTCCAAGTCCATGTCACCATCATTTTCAATGACACCCTGTATGGCCCCCTGGACGGCCCTGGTGCCGCAGGTTATTCTCGCCCCTTCGAAGGCGGGACCGGCAGCACAGCTCGCCGCATACAGTTTGCCGCCTGCCGCCAACACGAGTTCGCCGTTCGTGCCGATGTCCACCGCCAGGGTCGGCGTCTCTGCCGAATCCATGTCGGTCGCGAGCGCCACCGCGGTGGTATCGGAGCCGACGAAGCCGGCGATATTCTCGACGGTGTGGACATTGCCCGACGGGTTCATCCGCAGGCCCAGCTCAGGGGGCGAGCAGTCGTGGGCTTGCAGTGAATACGCCTTGTAGGGGGCCTGCCCAAGCTGTTCGACCGGCAGTTTGAGAAAGATATGATTCATCGTCGTATTGCCGACGACGGACATTTCGTAGATGTCGTTTGGATTTATCGCGGCCTGTTCGCACAGCCGGCCAACTAACTCATTTATACAATCCACAATCAGCTTGTGGAGCCGGCGCAGTGTGGTTTCGGTCCGGGCGTAGCTAATCCTGCTGATGACATCATCGCCAAATTGCGTCTGGGGGTTGGTTCCGCATTGCGTGCCTTTGACTTGGCCCGTGACCATATCGATTAACTTGGCTACCACGGTGCTCGTGCCAATATCCAGCGCCAGGCCGAATACGGCGACACCCGAGCCGGCTTTGAGATATTTCCGGAAAATATCAGGCTGGATTTTGGTGGGGGGTGCAATTCCCTCCGCCAGTATTTTATGCTCGAACAGTCGCGAGCCGGTGGGAACAGTTACGATCAGGTCGCCTTCGACACGATACTGGCACGCCGGAACCTCGCGCACGTCCGGAGCAACTTTAACCAGGCACTTTCCACAGGTGCCTTTGCCGCCGCAGACGGAATTGAGGATTATCCCCGCCCGCCCGGCTGCCTCGATCAGGGTCGCCCCTGCGTGAATCGAAACCTGCACGTTATCAGGCCTAAAAATTACGCTAAAGTGTCTCATTTAAGGCAACTGCATATTGAGCACTCTGTCTCAGGCGGTACGCACGACGCGTAGCGAGCTATCCGCTCTTTTTATGCCGTACTTTCCAGCGGGCCCGTCTCTTCTTGCTGCCGACTTTGCGTCGACGTCTCGGCTTGGCCATCTACTTCTCCGTAAGACAACTTCAAATTCTGTGCAAAAACACTTCTAAACGGTTTACTTTTGTGGTATTATAAGGAACGGCAGCCAAAATGCAATTTTTTGTTAATCTCGATTTGCGGTGCAGAAATGATTCAGTGCAATGAGTGCGAGTTGTGTGAAACCGGTCCCAACGGTCGAAGGGTGTTCAAGTGTGATCCGTTTTCCAATATCAAAGAGGCGGACTGTCTGGCCAAGTGGCAGCTTATACGGCTTGATATGCTTGTTGCAAGCTATCAGGGCATGCTGCAATGGTATAAGGAGCTGGCCCCGCTACAGGACAAGATCCTCAAATACATGCGGCGCGAGATCGAGGATATGGAAGAATCGGACAGTTGGAAGCTGGAAGAGGATCAGGACAAGGACCAGGAGGATCAGCACGACGACCAGGACCTTTAGGAAGACCTGTCGTGCGGCTTTTGAAGGTGGGGGCAAGCAGGCATGGCAGGCCTGGAGTGGGTCATTTTTTTCAAAATGAGTGCAATAAGGCATTAGCGAGACCCGTCTTTACTTCTGCAAATAACGGATGGCCATGGGCAGAAACGACGATTTAGGCCGGGTAATAAGGGGTTGTCAGGCGGGAGAGGCCGGCAGTTTTGAAAACTTAATCGATGCATACGCGAACCGCTGCTACGGTTATTTCTACCGGCTCACCGGGGACAGGGAGGTTTCTGATGAGCTGCTCAGCGAGCTTTTTGTAAAGCTGGTTCTTAAGATCAGGCAATACCGTGGCGGGGCGTTCGAGACCTGGCTGTTCAGGGTGGCCTCGAATGTCTTTCATGATTGGCTGCGGGAAAAACAGCGTCAGAGCAAGCTGCTCGAGGCCGAAAGACATCGGAACCGACCACAGGCAGCCGAGGACGAGCACCCTGACATCTATGAGATGGACCGGTTGCAGACAGAGCTTGAGAAGCTGGATACGGACACGAAAGAGGTGATAATGTTGAGGTTTTATTCACAGATGAGCTTCAGGGAGATGGCGGCGCTGCGCGGCGAGCCGATAGGCACAACGCTGGCAAAGGTCCATCGGGGGCTGAAGAAACTTCGCGAGTTGATGGAGCAATGATGCGATGAATACGCAAAAAAATGAAAACCTGAAGGCCTTATTTGAGACACTTGTCGGTCCCCGGGAGGCCGAGCAGGCGGCTGACGATATTCGCCGGGCAGACCGAATCCTCAGTGAGCACCCGGCGCCCGGGCCCAGCGAGGAATTGTTGGCGCAGATAAAGACTCAAGTCCGCAGCACTATCGAGAGAACAGGCAGGAGCATTTTCGGGCCATTGCTGCCGAAGATTGCCGCCGTCGCCGCCGTACTTCTCGTCGGGGCTGTTATTTCCCTGCGTTTGTTTGAGAAAGAACCCGCTCCTGTACCCCCAACAACCATCCCATGGGAGGTGGATAACCTCGTCGCACAGGATGCGGATCTGGCGGCGTTCTCTGCGGAAATCGAGCAAATCGAATCTGACCTTCTGGCCCTTCAGCTCGGCGAAAACGGCTCGAACGGACATTTGGACCTTACCGAACTCGAAATAGAACTAATGGAAATCAGTGGTGATTTTTGGAAAGGGTAATGCCATGAAGAAAAATTGCGTCATTGCCTTGGTTTGGGCGATAGCGGCTGCCGCACTGCTTGCGCTGCCGGCAAACTGCGCGGCTCAAGACGCCCGGGACGAACAGGGGGAGTTTTGGGGCGACACGGAGCAAGGCGAGCGATGGTCTGAGCCGACCGACGAGATGGTCGAGCGGAGTATGAATCGACTCCGGGAGACCGATCCGGAAAAGGCCCGGCAACTGGAACAACTTCGTGAGGATGACCCGGAAAGGTTCAAGGCGGAGTTTCGAGAGGTCATGCGAGAGCAGTTCAGACGCAGATACCGAGAGGGCACGGAAGCCGGGAGTCCGGCCGAAGGTTCTCGCTTTCGAAGTCGAAGGCCCGCCGAGGGCGAGCGTCCCGGCAAGGCAGGCCGAGGGCGTCCATCAAGACCCTCGCAGGAGAGGCACCGGGAGTTCCTCGAATGGCTTGGCAAGAATTACCCGGAAGAAGCGACGAAACTGGCAAAACTGAGAGAGCAGAAGTCGGATGATTACGACGAGAGACTCGGCCTCATGTTGAGAAGGTACCGGCGCGTTTTCGAGGCGGCCAGGGAGCACCCTGAGCTGGCAAAGCTGCTGAAAGAGGATCTCGAGCTCAAACGAGAGCGCGACCAGCTCCTGCGAAGGATCCGGCGTGCCAAAGACGAAGCTGTCAGAAAGGACCTGAACGCTCAACTGGAGCAGGTGGTCAGCAAGAGGTTCGATTTGATCGTGCAGCGAAAGCAGATGGAATACGAACAACTGCTCAAGAGGCTCGAAAACCTTAAGAAGCAGGTCGAAGAAAGCGAAGCCGAGGTGACCAGGTGGAAGGAGCCCGATTTCAAGAATCAGAGCGTCAAGGCCCGCGTCGATGAGCTCCTCAGCGCCAAGGAAGACTTCAAGTGGGAGTAGAGAATGGTAAAGGATGACTGAGTCCTTGAGTGTCGGTTTTGTCTGACGAGAACCGTCAGAGAAGCGAAGCTTTGTGGATAGTCCGCAAGGCTTCGCTTCTTTTACAGAACGGCAGTGGCAATTGAAAAGTGATTGTCCGCAATGAGAGACATGCCAGACCGGGGGTTGAGCTTTATAATCTAAGCGAGGACCTTGCCCAGAAGAACAAACTGGCGGAGGTGCAACCTGAGATGGTAAAGGCGATGCAGGTTAAACCGGAAGCCTGGAAAGAGGAGGTAACTGCCGGAGTAAAATGAGCGGCAAGGTAATGCATAAATTTCATCGTCCTGAGCGTCACATAGACCAGTACCGGGTATGCCCGAAATCCCGAACATGATATCCCGGGCGGACAGAGCAGATATTGATGAATCCTGGATTAAGAGGCTGTTGAAAATTCTTGGGTGCAGAAACAGGAGATTTCACCGAGTCGGACAAGTTGACGGCTCATTCCATCGGGAGGAGATCATGTTTAGGAAACTGCTGTGTTTGATAATCTTTACCCGCTTCCTGCGGGACTTTGTAAGAATAAAATTCCTGGGGGTTACACACGACCGCACATATTCTAACCTCTTGGAGGAGGCTGCCGTTTAATAGTCTGCGGCGATCATTTAGTATTTGGTGCGAAAGGAGACGAGATGCACAAAGAGCAGAAAGTTCCTGTGTCAGAAAAAGTTGGCCGTTCGAAGAGCCGAGAATCAAGGCACGAACGTAGGATAAATAGGTCGGCCTGCCCCATGTTGCTGGTTTTGGTGATTGCTGCAGCAATGGGTGCTCTCGGCGCTCTGCCGGCAGTAGCTAAAGCTGAGGTTCGATTTGACGGGAAAGAGTGGTTTCTTTCGCAGAAGTCGAAGTTTGTGCGAGTCACGGACGAGGGGTATCTGGAATGGGCGGCGCCGGGTGCACAACAACAACTCATCGTGCGATTGCCGGAGATGCAGCTCGGCGAGATCGGCGACATTGCCGAAGTACGGTACCTGTATAAGGCAGATGGTCCGGCAACAGCAGCCGGGAACCTGAAGCAGCAAACCCAGGCGGGTAATCCTCACCCGATTTCCGATACAGGCAACTTTCGCATCGGCCTGTTCGATTCCAACGGAAAAGGCTATATCAAAGATGACGGATACGGCCGCGAGAATGACGTATGGAATGGGTATCTCGGATACTATGCCGACGTTTCCCCCCACGTCGCCGAGGATGCAAAACGCCTGACCGCCGACGGCAAGCTGATCCTGCCCGGCAAGATAGTCAAGCGAACGTCCCCCGATAGTCCAACCCTGCTGGATGAGGCCGCCGGTCGCCAGGTTGATCGCGGCATAGGCGGCTTTGACGCGCCGCTCGGGCGGTTCGTGCCGATGTTTTTGAAGCTCAAACGCACAGGCCCGAACACAGTACATGTTTCTGTCACAGTAGATAATGTTACTTACCTCTGGATCGAGGAAGATGCCTCCATTCGGCCCGGCAAGATTGATGTGTTCAGCATTGGTTTTCCAGGGCAGTCGCCATATACAAAGGTGACACTGGCACCGCTCTCGGCTGCGAAGTCGCTGCTGAAGAAGCCGCTGAGACCGACCTCTATGAAGCACGTCGACGTTTATAAGGAACCGGGGCGGTTCGGAGGCTGGCCCGCTGGCTACAGCGCCAACCAATGGATTTGGGGCAACGAAATCATGGTCGCCTTTCGACGTGGCTACTACAAATTCAGCCCGACAACCCACAATGTCGACTGGAGCAGGCCCAGTCGAACATGGCAGGCCCGAAGCCTCGATGGCGGCGAAACCTGGACCCTCGAGCAGCCGGCCAGGACTTCCGGCAGGCAGGACTGGCCCGACCCGAGCAACGGCGGGGTCGATTTCACGCATCCTGACTTCGCCATGAGGGTGGGCGGGCGCTTTTCCATCTCGTACGACCGCGGAAGGACCTGGCAGGGACACTATCGATTTACGGGCATCGACCTTGGAATGACCTCGCGCCATGATTACATGGTCGAGGACCAGAAGCAGTGCCTGTTCTTCCTCTCGGCCGCACAGCCCGAGGTGAGCGGCTCCAACCACAACGACCGCGCTTTCATGGCGCGGACGATGGACGGCGGCAAAACCTTTGAGTTCGTCTCCTGGCTGACGGATGAGCAGTCCATCAGAACGCGATCCGTTATGCCCTCGGCAGTGCGGACATCACCTTCGCGGCTGGTTGCCGCCACACGCCGCAAGCTAAGAAACAACGATACCAGGAGGAACTCGAACTGGATTGAGGCATCCGTCTCTACAGATAATGGAGCATCCTGGCAGTACCTTAGCAAGGTGTCGGACACCGACCGCGGCGAAGAAAACGGGAGTCCACCGGCAATGGTGCGACTTCGCGATGGGCGTCTGGCGGTCGCGTACGGCTATAGGAGTTGGCCCCTGGGCATAAGGGCCCGGATCAGTGAGGACGATGGTAAAACGTGGAGCGATGAAATCGTGCTCCGTGACGATGGGCATATATGGGATTTGGGCTACCCGCGCATGATGCAAAGGCCGGACGGCAAACTGGTAACCATATACTACCATAACACGCGCGAACACCCCGAACCACACATCGTGGCGACAATCTGGGATCCCAATACAGTGACGCGGTAGTTTCCAGGTTTTCATCCGTATCTGGGAAAATGCGATTAATACAAACATCCGGATATAGCATAAGTAAGGGCTGAACATGCTAAGTAGAACTTAAAACCTGCGCTCGCTATTGTGATTCTATCGTCGATGTTTTTTGTGCAGGACCGTTAAGTGTAGAGCCGCTTCCCAGGAGGTCTGGCTGGATGGCATGCCAACATCAGCCCCCGTCTTCTTCTACAGATGGTAATCGAACATTGAAACCGAAAATATCTTCAGTAACCAATCGGATTTTCCGGAGTAGTGACCATGCCTATGCACCGGCGGTGAAGAGGCATGTGAGGTATGCGGCGTAAACGGCAAGCAGGAGTGCGCCGCTGAGTCGGCTGATACGTCTTCTTGCCAATATGGGGATGGCGGCGAACGTCAGGCTGACGACAATCATAATCCAATAGTCGCTGCCCGCGAGTCTTTTGCTTATCTGGAAGGGTCGGATGGCGCCGGCGGCGCCGGTAACGAGCAGGGTGTTGAATATGTTTGAACCGACGAGGTTGCCGATGGAGATATCGTATTCGGCCCTGATCGCCGCGACGAGTGAGGTTGCCAGCTCCGGCAGGGACGTGCCTACGGCGATGATGGTCAGGCCTATGACGGCCTCGCTGAGGCCGATCTTGCGTCCGATGAAGACGGCGCCGGCGACACTCATTTTCGCGCCGACGGCAAGACCGGCCAAACCGACGGCAATAAGGATAATGTCGAGCCTTAGCGGGCGGGGCTTTTCGATTTTGCTGACCTCGTGCTGTATAAGAGCGGCCCGGGGCGCCGCTGGTGGTTCTTTTCGTGCCATGTAGGCCGTCAGGGCAAGCAGCACAATAAAGATTGCCAGAAGCAGCACCGCTTCGGGGCTTGACAGGCTAAGATTGTAAAACACGGGCCAGAGCAGCAGCGCCGTCGCCAACATCACCGGTATCTCCCGGCGGAGGACGCGCAATTGCACGATGATGGGCCGGATGAGGGCCGCCAGGCCGCCAACCAGAGCGAGATTGGCAATGTTGGAGCCGTAAACATTGCCGAGGGCTATGTCGCCACCATCGGGCTGAAAAACCGCTGCGATGCTGGCGGCCACCTCCGGCGCGGAGGTACCCATGGCAACGATTGTCAGACCGATGACCAGGGAACTTATGCCCAGCCGTCGCGCTAGGCCCACGGCGCCGGCCACAAGCAAATCAGCGGCCTTCCACAGAATCAGCAGGCCGCCGGCCAAAAGGATAACAGCCCATATTGTATTCATTTCAAAACCCACAGGGCAGCGAGGCCTCTTTACGTTTGCAGGTCAGGACGGCATCAAGCAGCCGTCCTGATAACTTTCTCAGTGGGCAAGAGTATCTGAAATGCCATCTCACAACAAGAACAAATTACAATTGGAGGCTCAGCCCCGGTATCAAAGAAGGAATACCAAATGGCAGGTGAGATTGGGAACGGCCGTTAGCTCGGGATTGGTTCGCTGCGCTCGCAATGACAATGAGCATCTAACGAGCACCTGCGGAGGGGCAGAACGCCAATTTCGGCAGGGGGGGTGGCTCAGACTTCTTCCGGCACGACGAAGGGGCTGCGGTAATCGCGGGTGAGCATTTTGTTGGCTTGTTCATCTGCGATGTATCTCTGGGTTTCGGGGTCGAAATTCAAGGTGCGCCCCAGTCGATAAGAGGTGTTAGCCAGATGGACCAGCGCGCAACTGTAGTGACCTTCTTCTGCGCTGCCTCTTATTATGGCCGGGTCATTTGCCCGAATTGCATCGATAAAGTTCTGGTAGTGCAGCATATTCGCGTTTTTTTCCTCTTTGCCGGAGGGGCCGGGCTCGCGCTTTCTGCCCATATAGGTTTTCCACTGGCCCCCGCACATGACCATATATCCTTCGGAGCCGTAGAAGATATTGCCGATATTGTTTTGAGGAGGCTCTCCGCAGCCGCCCTCATAATTGGTTATCCAGTGTCGAACCTCGAACTGCAGGATTTTTTTCTTATCTCCGCGGCCGTCATGGCTGGGAAATTCGAAGAGGGCGATCTGGGTATTGGCGGTTTCCTGGTCGTCATCGAACATGAAATGTCCACCGATGGATGTCACTTTGGTCGGCAGCCTCACGCCGAGACCCCAGCGTGCCTTGTCTATCTCGTGGGCGCCTTGGTTGCCGAGATCGCCGTTGCCGTAGTCCCAGTGCCAGTGCCAGTTGTAGTGAAAGCGATTCTTGGAGAACGGTCGTTTGGGGGCCGGCCCGAGCCAGAGGTCATAATGCACGCCCGGTGGAACGGGCTGGTCGGGTGTGCGTTCGATGGTTTTTCGCCACTTATAGCAGATACCCTTGGCCATATAGACTTCGCCCAGGCCCCCGTTACGCAGGAAGTCGACTGCCTGCTGATAAGCCTGGGAGCTTCGGCTCTCGGTGCCGTGATGTACGATGCGCTTATACTTGCGGGCGGCCTCAATGAGCTTTTGACCTTCGAAGATATTGTGGGTAAGTGGTTTTTCGATATGTGCGTGCTTGCCGGCCTGGCAGGCCCAGACGCCTGCCAGCGAATGCCAGTGGTTGGGGGTAGCCACGCTGATCGCGTCAATGTCCTTGTCTTCCAGCAGCTTTCTTATGTCAACATACGTTTTTGGGAGGGGTTTGTCATTTTCTTCAAACCACTTGAGGCGTTCGGGGAAGAGGTTTTCATCGACATCACATATTGCCGCCACCTGCACGTTCGCCAAAGACGGGTAGCTTTTAATATGGCTTTGGTAGCCATGTCCCCGGATGCCCACGATTGCCACGCGGACCCGGTCATTGGCGCCGGCCCAGCTTTGCCTGGTTCCCCACAAACTAAGTCCCGCAGGCAGACCCACGGCCGATTTGGCGGAGCGTTTCATAAAACTTCTTCGTGACATTCTTGTTTTAGGGTCCATGACTATTCCTTCCTGAGCAAATGACTGTGATTGTTTTGCATTCACAGTCGTTAGTCTATGGGATTCTGTGCAGTCGGTCAATGTGCACTTTGGGGCAAGGCGGAGGTTTGGAGGCTACACTTTTGCTACAACGAGGCAGGCGTTGTGGCCACCGAAGCCGAAGGAGTTGCTGATTGCAACGTTGACGTTAGCGGGTCGAGGTTTCCACGGGACGTAATCGATGCTCGGGTCGCACTTTTCGTCTGGATTGTCGAGGTTGATGGTAGGTGGTACGAGGGATTCGTTGATGGACTTGACGCAGACAATTAGCTCGACGGCGCCGCTGGCGCCGAGGAGATGGCCAAGTGAGCTTTTGGTTGAACTGACCAGCAGCTTGTAGGCGTGCCGGCCGAAAACGCTCCTGATAGCCATGCTCTCGGCAACATCATTTAGTTCGGTTCCTGTGCCGTGGGCGTTGATATAGTCGACGTTTTCGGGCCGGATGCCGGCGTCGGCCAGCGCCAGCTTAATGGTCATTGCGGCGCCTTCTCCGTTGGGCAGGGGGGCCGTAATGTGATAACCGTCGTCGGTGGCGCCGTAGCCAAGCAGCTCAGCGTATATCCTAGCGCCGCGTTTCTTGGCGTGTTCGTAATCTTCGAGGACGATGATGCCGGCGCCTTCGCTTAGTACGAATCCGTCGCGGTCCTTGTCGAAGGGTCTGGAAGCGGCATGGGGGTTGTCGTTTCGTGTGCTGAGGGACCTTGCAGCGCAGAAGGAGGCGAGTCCGATTGGAGTGACGGCGGCTTCGGAGCCTCCGGTAATCATGACGTCGCTTCGGCCGGCCAGTATATTGCAGTATGCTTCGCCAATGGCGTGGCTGCCTGAGGCGCAGGCGCTGACGACACAGATGTTGGGGCCCTTTAGGCCATAACGGATGGCGATATTTCCGGCGGCGGCGTTGCCCATCAGCTTTGGAACGGTAAAGGGCGAGACCTGACGGGGGCCTTTGTTGAGGAGCCTTATGTGCTGCTCTTCAATTTCCTTTATGCCTCCGATGCCGGTCCCGACGATGACGCCGGTGCGAAAGGGGTCTTCGTTTGTGAAATCAAGGGCGCAGTCGGCCACGGCCTGGGCGGCGGCGACGGCGGCCAGTTGCGTAAAGCGGTCCATTCTCTTGCTTTCGCGGTGGTCAATATATTTGGTGGGGTCGAAGTTTTTTATCTCGCCGCCGAATCTTACGGGGTATATGGAGGCGTCAAAGTTCTCGATGGGAGAGACGCCGCTCTTCCCCGCGCAGAGCGCGGAGAAGAGCCCCTCAACTGATTCGGCCAAGGCGGTGATGCAGCCCAAGCCTGTTATAACTACTCGCCTTTCAGTCATGATGTGATATATTCGCTACTCTTGTTTCTTGGCGTGCATGGCGTTGACAATGTAGTCGATGGCGGCCCCGACGGTCTGGATCTTTTCGGCCTCCTCATCGGGAATGCTCATATCAAACTCGTCTTCGAACTCCATGACCAGCTCGACGGTATCCAAAGAGTCGGCGTTTAAGTCATTGATGAAAGATGTTTCCCGAGTTATTTCGGACTTGTCCACGCCCATCTGCTCACTGATTATTTCGATTACCTTGTTTTCAACTTCCTGAACATCCACGTCGTCCGCGCTCACTTGTAATTCCTCCTTCACAATAGAAGTTTAATATGCAATCCGACAAACAGGTTTCTGTCCCGGCAACTGATAGCAGCAATGTTGTCAACTGTTTTGGGCAGGTAATATACCCTCTAAAGCAGCGGTTCACAAATGTTTTTTTATTTTTTTTGCTTATCAGCAACATATCATCCGGATGTTGGGTCTATCAGGCCCGCAGGGGCCAAAAAGGCGTTTTTACATGGCCATACCGCCGTCTACACAAAGGACTTGTCCGGTTATGTAACCGGCGTCGTCGCCGGCAAGGAAGGCCGCGGCTTTGGCGACATCCTCGACGGTTCCGAATCTTCGGACGGGTATCATCTGTTTAGCGGCTTCTTTGACCGGATCGGGCAGTTTATCGGTCATTTCGGTAATTATAAAGCCGGGGGCGATACAATTTGCGGTCACGTTTTTCCGGGCGAGCTCTCTGGCGACGGATTTGGTCAGGCCTATGAGGCCTGCCTTGCTGGCGGCATAATTGGCCTGTCCGGCGTTGCCCATGACGCCGGCGACGGAGCTGAGCGAAATGATTCGTCCGAATCTGTTTCGGACCATAGATCTTGCAGCGACGCGGGCGGCTACGAAGGCGGCCCGAAGGTTGACCTGTATTACCTTGTCAAAATCCTCGTCGGTCATTTGCAGGATGAGCTTGTCACGTGTAATGCCGGCGTTGTTAACGAGAATTCCGATGCCATTATGCTCGGCAGCCAGGGATTCGAGTACGTCGCTGAACTTTTGTGTATCGGTGATGTCAACCCAGCGGGTGATGCAATCTGCGCCTGCCTGTGCTTGAAGCTCGCTGAGCTGGTCGGCGTTAATGTCGAGGCCTGCCACAATTCGGCCCTGTTTTAGCAGCTCAAGGACGATTGCTCGACCTATTCCTCTGGCGGCTCCGGTTACTACGGCAAGTCTTTTGTCAGACATATCTGCAATCTCCGAACGAAAATGCGGTTTCTTCAGGAGCGTATGAGCTCGTTTACAGAGTCGAGGTTGCTCATATTAATCACTTTGGCTTTTCTATTGATTCTTTTCATAAGTCCGGTCAGGACCCTCGACGGTCCGATTTCGTAAAATATTTCGACGCCATCGGCGATGAGCCTTTCCATACATTTTTGCCAAAGAATCGGGCAGGTGAGCTGTTTGGTGAGCCCCTGCCGTATTTCCTCGGCGCCGGTATAGTACTCGGCACTTATGTTTGCAATTATCTTTATATCTGCGGGGTCGCTGATGGCGGCGCATTCCAAGGCGCGCCGCAGGGCGGCGGCCGCGGGGGCCATCATCTCGGTATGGAAGGCGCCTGCGACCTCAAGAGGCACGGCCTTTATGGCTTCATACTTTGGCGCCAATTGTTCTGCCCGGCGGCAGGCGGCTTTTGTGCCGCTGACGACGATTTGGCCGGGGCAGTTAAAATTCACGGGCTGGAGAACCTCGGCGTCTGAGGCCTCTGCACAGAGCCGGGCGACGTTTTCCTCATCAAGGCCGATGATGCTCACCATTGCGCCGAGCTGCTCGTCGGCGGCGTCCTGCATTGCCTGCCCACGTTTTCTCACGAGAAGAAGCGCCTGCTCGAAGTCCATCACACCGGCGGCGTAAAGAGCGGTATACTCGCCGAGACTCAGGCCCGCGGTGACGTCGGGGCGAAGACGATCGGCAGCGGGAGATGTGCTGAGCAAGTTCAAAATGGCGGCTGAGGTCACGAAGATCGCAGGCTGGGAGATGGCGGTCGTATTAAGCTGTTGGGCGGGCCCTTCGAAGCAGATGCGGCGTAAATCGAAATCGAGAATGTCGTTGGCCTGCTGGAAGATTTCCGCGGCCGGGCCGAAGGCATCGGCGATGTCCTTGCCCATTCCGACATGCTGAGCACCTTGTCCTGGAAATATGAAAGCTGTTTTCATATAAGGTTTCTTCTGGCTGTTGCTTTGCGAGGTTAGAACTCGATCACGTTTGCTCCCCAGGTCAGACCCGCTCCGAAGGCGACGAAGATAATGATGTCGCCGCGTTTTATTCTTCCGGCTCTGACACAGTCATCAAAGGCAATGGGTACCGAGGCGGCGGAGGTATTTCCGTACTCGGCGATGTTCAGGAACATTTTTCCGTCAGGCAGATTGAGCCGTTTGGCGGCTGACTCGATGATTCGTGCGTTCATCTGATGTGAGATGACCATGGCGACGTCGTCGAGCGTGAGGTTGCATGCATCGAGGCATTCGGTGACGGATTCGACGATACGGCGGACCGCCTGCTGATAGACCTGTCGGCCGTGGATTTCCATGTAGATTTTGTCGGGGTCGTCGAGCTTCTTGTCGGCGGGATGGCGAGAGCCGTGGGCCTGGCAGTTCAAGGCCTTCCAGGAGTCGCCGTCTGCTGACATGGTGCTGTATAGTACTCCGTGACGTCCGTCCTCTGTTTGTTCGAGGACGACGGCGCCGGCGCCGTCTCCAAAGAGGATACAACTGGTTCGGTCCTTCCAGTTAGTGATTTTGGTGAGGGTTTCGGCGCCGATGACGAGTGCGTTTTTGCAGCGTCCGCTCTGGAGGAACTGCTGAGCAATGGCGATTCCATAGATGAAGCCGCTGCACGCGGCGCCGAGGTCGAATACCCAGGCCTTTTTTGCCTGAAGGGCGCTCTGGACGAAGCAGGCGGTGGAAGGGAAGACCATTTCGGGCGTAATGGTGGCGACGATAATCATATCGAGGTTTGCAGGGTCCAGATTTGCGACACTGAGGGCCCTTCTTGCGGCCTCGGCGGCGAGTTTGGCGGTGGTCTCGTTGTCATCGGTGATATGCCGTATTTTGATACCGGTACGCGTGGTGATCCAGTCGTCGGAGGTGTCGACCATACTGGCGAGGTCCTGGTTCGTAAGAATCTTTTCCGGCACAAAAGACCCGTGTCCGGCAATAACTGCGCGATAAGGGGGGAAGTGTTCCTTAGTCTGTTCGTTCATCAGCCGTCCTTAACTGAAGAATATGGGGTCTGTCATTCTGTGCTTTTTCAGCGAATGGAGACGCGGAGAGATATTGCATGATTTTGTCGTTTAGTTTTTCGGTGTGGTATTTCTTGGCGGCGAGGATCGCGTTCTTGATGGTTCGGCTTTGGCTGGAACCGTGACATATAAGGGCGGTGCCGTTAATGCCGAGCAGCAGTGCGCCGCCGTATTCGTTGTAGTCGTACTTCTTGTAGATTCTGGTCATTACAGGTTTGAACTTCATGGCCAGTCGCAGTTTTTCGGCGAGCAGCTCGTGCTTTATAGCCTTGAAGAGGCCGTCGACAAGGCCTTCGGTGAGCTTAAGGACAACGTTGCCAACGAAGCCATCGCAGATGGCGACATCACAAACGCCTTTGAAGATGTCTCTTCCTTCGATATTGCCGACAAAGTTGATATTGGGGTCGGCCCTCAGAAACTCTCTGGCTTTCTTGACGACTTCATTTCCTTTGGCGTCTTCCTGCCCGATGCTCATGATACCAACTCTCGGATTCTCAATTCTGAGCAGGTGTTTTGAATAAATAGAGGCCATGACGGCATATTGGTAAAGATTGATGGGCTTGCACGCGATGTTTGCGCCGACATCGCAGATGGTGACGGGCCCTTCGAAGGTTGGGAAAACGACGGCGATTCCCGGTCGGTTTATTCCCGGCAGATTTCTCATGCGCATTTGAAAAGCGGCGACGCAGGCGCCGGTATTTCCGGCGGAAATGACCGCATCAGCTTGGTCCCTTTTTGCGAGCTTGGCAAGAACGGAGATGGAGCTCTTGACCTTTCTTCGCAGACTCTCGATGGGTGGGTCGTCCATAGCAATGACTTCGGGGGCCTCAATGAGGCTGATGTCGCCTTCGCGGGAGGTTTCAGAAGGCAATAGAGGCTCTATCGTCCCGCGGGGACCCACGAGGATCAATTCGTCGTCCTCGGCAAGCCACTGTATTGACTCGAGGGCGCCGGCGATAATTTCAGCGGGTGCATTATCACCACCCATTGCGTCGATTGCGATTCGCATTTTTGACTACTCTTGTTCCTTAGCGAGCTTCAGCGTAATTCTCGGATTGACATAACCGCAGTTTGAACAGGCGGCGTGGGGCAGCTTTGCATTATCACATTTGGGGCATACCGAGTAGTTGACGGGTCTGAGCCTGTGGTGGCTGCGACGGATCCGTGTTCTACTCTTACTTGTCTTTTTAACTGGTAACATTTTTCAAACGACTCCATCTATCTTGAAAAGCAGTAACACATGCAAGGGCAAATGCCAGAATCACAAAGGATATTTCTTGTGGTTTGCTTTGTCAAGTCAAATCCGTTGAAAGGCAAGGCAGGGGTGCGATTCACGTTTGTAGGTGGATTCTTTGCCCGTATCATCGCCCCCGTTTCTTCCCGATTCGTTTCCCCCCGTTGTCATTCCCGCGAAAGCGGGAATCCAGCCCCCCTCGAAAGACCTGCACGACCATACAAGCCCGATAGCCTGCCTTCCTACCTACAAATATGAAGTGCACCCGCAAGGCAGGGGGTGGGCAAGAATCTGCCATTACCTCTTGATAACGTGCGATGCACGTGTTAGTCTGTGGTCATTTGATTAAGGAGGTTATTTGTGGAATTGTCATGGCTAATGAGATTAAGGATTATGGCTTCGGTCGGCACGGGGGTGATTCTGGTGGGAATCCTGGGTTGGCGGCTGGTTGAGCCGCCGGAGCCTTCAGGGCCCGTATATTACGGCACTATAACGGGCGGCGGCGGCATATTTCTGCTGGTTTTGGCGTTTTTTGCAGGTTTGATAGGCTTTTTTGCGTCTTGGCCGTACGGCAGGGAGATCGGCATATTGGCCGCACCGGCGGGATTGGCGGTAATGGCGTTGCGTTCCGGCAGTATGGCGGAATTAATAAGGCAAAATACCGCTTTGGAGCAGCGGCAAGCGGTTTTTGCGGCGCTGGGTTGGGAACCACCTTTCTGGCTGAGTATTGTTGCGATGGGTTTTGCGGGCGTTCTGTTGGGCCAGAGGCTGTTATCGAAGCGTGCGCCGGGCGAGTCGCAGGCGGAAGCTAAGTCGAGCCCTGGCATGTACTTAAGTGGTGCAATTGCTCTGATTGGCACAGTTTTGGCAGTTCAGGTTTTCATAAGGCTGTTTGCTCAGGATGTTGGTGTCTCTGACACTCAGTTTGGGCGAGTTGTGGGTCAGCCTGCGGTGGGTCAGATCGCATTTGGCGTGGTGTTGTCTTTTGGGATAGCGGGTTTTCTTGCCAAGAGGTTTCTGAATGTCAGCTACATCTGGTCCGGGGCGGCCACTTCGTTGGTAACTGCTTTTTCTGTAGGTGTTTACGTAAAACCTGCCATGTTAGAACATTCTTGTCGCTATTGGCCTGGGGTGTTCTTTGTGAATCCTGTGCTGTGCGTGCTGCCCGTACAGATGGTGGCGTTTGGGGTCTTGGGCTCGATTTGGGGCTATTGGATGGCAGTGCGGTATAGCTGTTGGCGGAAACACGCGTAGGGCGGCAGGGGGCCGGCGGTTAGAATTTGATTCATCTTTTTCGGATTAGGCTCTCTTAGATAAGTATATATAATTTAAGTAGTTACGCGCAGAATGGCCCATAATCAGCGATTATTGGCCAAGAGTCTTCAAAAAGGACTGTTTTTGGTCTTGGAATTGGCCGAAAATATATTTGTCCGAGGCCTGCCGGTCGGACTTGGTCGGAGTAACTTGTTGTACAGCAACGAGATAGAAGAGGCCTGGCGAGACGAAGAGGCGAACACATAGGATTATTCTTTCGTAGAGCTTAGTGAGACCAGCCGACAAAAGGAGTTGAAAATGTTGGTTTTGAGCAGACAAAAAGATGAGTCCATAATGATCGGGGAAAACGTCGAGGTCACGATTGTTGATGTGCGAGGCGACAAGGTGCGTTTGGGTATAACGGCTCCGAAGGAGATACCGGTCCATCGGCGTGAAGTTTACGACGCGATCAAGCGCGAGCAGAGTGCAAAGCAGGCCGAGCAGCAAGAAACATCAGGATAAGACGCCTTTGGGAAGGATAGAGTGACGTCCTGTATGGATTTGGCATCCAATAGGACGTTTTTTTATGCGCAGACAAGCTGCAATCAACGGATGGTTCTCTCAGAGGGCCAGGATGGAGCAGGAGCCGCGGGAGAGGCGGTGTCGGTGGCGGGGGTGGTCAGCCGGGCGGGATTCTGTGAGTCTTTTTCCGCCGGGCTGGCTGCTTGCCCGTTCCCCTGGGGCCAAAAAACATAACCCAAAACAACAACCCCAAAAACCAAAACCATACACGCAATTATCTTCAGCCAAAATCTGTTCACGATTATCACCGACCCTTCCATAATATGTGACCCTCATCAGCTTACTAATGCAGTATTTCGTATAAGAACTCTGCGTCCTGTGAAAAAGCGTATAAGCTCCTACAATGTCCACGATGCATTTGTAGTACACCTTACACCCTTACAGCGACCTAAGTCTTCTTCCTTGCCAATCCCAGGTTAGCGTGCTTATACTTGCCCCGATTCGATCCCCTATTCGACAGTTCAGTCTGGCTCTTTGATCCCCAGCACCCAAGGTACTTTCGCATCAAAGATAATCCGTACCACTGGGAGGTTGCCAAAAGCGACGGGCACCAACTCACGTTTTGATGAGAAACACCACGAGAAGTTTTCATTAACCTTCAGAAAGACAGTTGGTTTCCCATTGGCAGCCCCCAGTTCAGACCCTACCCTTTGGATGCTCCCTACGAAGTGCAGCAAGCCACCGTAATGGTGCCACCCAGATCGCACCCTGCAAAAGTGATACACCTCTGCCTCCTTTGTAAAATCAACTCCAAGTTTGTCTAGAACCTTGGTCGCTTCTTCAGGATATACGTGCTTCCGGGCTCTCGCGAAGTTAAGGCAAGGCTCACATCCACATCGCTCCACACCGCCCGATTCAATCTGAATGTACACCTTACGCGTCGTCTCTGCATCGTAGCTAATAAGCCATGGCCCGAGACTGATAGTTTCCATGTCGTTAGTCCCACCTCTTTGTCATACTCAACTTGGATTAGTGGCCCAAAACGATCCTATTTTGACCATCCCGTTCTGGACCACACCAGTCACTGTCAGAATTACGCCATTGACGTTCACCACTATGCCCTCCAACAACTGCTCTTCACTATAACTACCCGTGTTCACTGCCCTCTCAAGTGCTCTCCCTACCGCGGTGCCAGCATCTTTCTGAGAGCCGCAAAACATTCTTAGGAGCGGAGTAAAGTTACGGCCTGGTTTGTTGAAAATATGGTTCAACTTGTTCGGCTGTAGGGACTCGGGATCAAATCTCGCTTGCTGTGCCGATCTGCCGCTCAGGTTTACCCCATTGAGCATCGCGGACAGTTCGTACATCTTTACCCCCGCCCAATAATATATCCGTTGCGCCAATTCCCACACCTTCCCGAGAAATGCCATGCTTGACGAGGCCGCCATCTTAACACGAGTTGTCGTAGCTGCCCATAATTCGCCCAACGTTTCCTCGCCGCTCGGATCTATATTGTCTATCGGGTCATTAAGACAGTAGAGGTATCTGTGTAGCGTCAGCGGTTCCCGGAATTTGCCTGTGACCGGGTCTCTGGTGGTGAATCGAGCAAGGTACGGGTCGTATTGTCTTGCGCGGAGGTAGTATTGGCCGATTTCGTCGTCGTAGTACTGGCCCGTGAACATGAAGCGGTTTTTCAAAGTCGCGTCCTGCTGGGTTTCCGAAGGATAAGTCTCGCCGAACGGCGTGTACGTGTAGCGGTCAACTACGTTAACCTGACTGCTTTCGTAATTGATTATCTGGCGGACGCTGCCGAGGCGGTCGTGCAGGTAGAAGTACTTGTTGGTTGTGGCGGGGGCGCCATCGTGCTGGGCGATTATCTGCCCGTTGGCGTAGATGTAGGCCTTTTCAACGGTGCTGCCATTTAGCTCCATAAGTATCACCGGCAGACCTTCCACAACATCGACGACGTACTTGCGGACCATATTGCTCGGCAATCCTGCGTTTTTCATCCCGGTTGTATCCCAGCCTTATGTTGCCCGCGTTCTGAGTCATATTATCATTTTTGTCGCGGGAAAGCGAGAAATATTTCGGGTCCTCATGGGGCCTTGGGAGCCTGCGAGGGTGTGGCCCTTTGGCCGGAGGGCAGAACCCCGGGCGAACCGCTGGCCCGAATGGGTCGGGGCTTTTTGGTTGTGATATGGCAAGGGCGGTGGTATAAGATTATGTTGCAGCCGTTGGTATTGGGGTGGCGTTGGTTTATGAAACGCACGAGAGTGAAACAGCGATTTTGGGCGGGAAGTTATGGGATGTAGTAATTCGACCTGTGGCCGTTCTATTATAGGGTTAGTTACACTGGGTCTTTCGGTTGTATTGGCGCAGGGCTGCGGCCCGAAAGATGTTCGTACCCTCGGCGCCGGCACCGCACCAACCGAAGGGCAGATTTCCAAGGAGGAGCTGCGCCAACAGCTTGACAACTTCTCGGAATTCTTCAAAGCGACGCTGAGGCAGACAGCGAGCGACTTGAATGAGCGTCTCAAAACGCCCAGAGCGGAAAAGACCACGCTCCAGATGAGGGCCCGAATGGTCCAGGGCCTCAACGCGATGACGGAACAGGATGACCCGGTTGTTGCGTTCATAGAAACCTGGGCACTCTGCGTGCGATTGAGAATATATCTCCAGGAAGGCGAGGGCGGTTCCCTTTACGGAGATGCTCAGGACATCGCTGCAAGCGCCGCCAAAACGCTGGAAGATGAGATCGAACGCATCGGACACGTCTTTCTCAAAGACGATGTCTTCGATGCCACTCGCAAAAATATAAACGAGTTTGCCGCCGGCTACCCCATCAAGGGCGCCTTCTCCAACACCATAGTGTATGCAACCGAAGTGAAAAAGGGCGAGTCCAACCCATTCATGAATGTGGTTAGAATACCCATGTCCCCCTTCCGCGCCATGGAAGGCGTGGACAGAACCGCCACAGCCGTCCAACAGTTCAGGGATACCGCCGAACACTTTTCCGACATCGTCCGCGAGCTGCCCGAATCCTCACGCTGGCAGCTCCTGCTCCTGCTCTATGATTTGCAGGAAACAGAAATGACCAAATCCTTCCTGGGAAGTCTGGAGCGGTTCTCCGAAAGCAGCGCCAGGCTGGCCGAGAGTTCTGAAAAACTGCCTGAGCGGCTGCGGCAGCAAATGACCCTGTTTGTGGATGACATTGATAAGAAACAGGCTAATCTTCAGACATCGCTCGAAAAGGCAGAAAAGACCGCAACAGCCGTGACCGCCGCCCTCGATAAGCTCGATGAAACGGCAAGTTCTCTCGACACCCTTGCCGGCGGCGTTTCCGAGACCGCCGCTGCGTGGCAGGCCGCTGCAGAAGCCACAACCAAAACCGTACAGGAATTTGCCAAAGGCAGACAATCCGACAAACCGGAGTCTTCCTTCACGCTCAGCGAATACCGGCAAGCCATAGAGCAGACCTCACAAGCCGCAGCGGAGCTTGAGAACCTTGTCGCACAGGTGAATGACCTTGCGGAGTCTAAGGCCTTTGAGGCGTTGATAGACCACGTGACTCTGCGCCTGGTCGAATTTGTGTTGTTCTTATTCGCTGTGGCTCTTGTGTATCGTATTATCCTCACCCGTATGAAAAAGCCGAAAACCGCCAATGCGCCAAAGTAGTTTCGCTTTTCATCCTGTAATTGCCGGCGCTCTTGCTCGCAATAGGCGGATAGTAAGCCTTAATGTCCCCGCGCATCCGGCATCCAATCGGGCAGTGTGATGTACACGATGACATGAATTCTGCGGGCCTTGTCTTACATTCTCTTGTATCTTGGGCCGCCGGCGCCTTCAGGGGCGGTCCAGCGGATGTTGTCGAAGGGGCACTTTCGCTGGCAGGTTTTGCAGTGCAGGCAGTTCGAGGGATTGGCGGGCTTTACTTGGCCTTGAATCGTCTCATATACACCGGCAGGACAGAAGGTGATACAGGGACTATCGAATCTCGGCGTGCATTTGCTTTCGCAAACAGCAGAATCGAGAATCGTCAGATGCGACGGCTGCTCCTCCCGATGTTCGGTGGCGGCGACGGCCGTGAACGTGTCCTTGTCGAAATCCTGGCCGGGCTTGAGGCGGTAACGGGTGGTGGTCATTGCCTTGTAGTCTTCTTCGATGCCGAATTCAGGCAGCAGACCGCCGAAGACCGACAGCGGCATGCCCTGCAAGGGGCCGAACTTCGCCACTGCCTGGCGGAAATTGCGGGCCGATTTCATTTCTTTGCCGACGTTGGATTTTTCAATCAGCTCGGTATAGGCCGCCGCGGCAGTCTGCGGCGCATCTATGTTTTCGGCGATGGCCTTGGCCGCCTGCATGCCGGAGTCGATGGCGTTGTGCAGGCCCTTTATCTTCAGCATATTCACAAAGCCCGCACTGTCACCGAGTATCATTACGTTTCCTTTTCCGATGGCGCCGGTGTCGGGGTCTCTGGGGATGGCGTAATAGCCGCCTTCGGGAATCATTTTCGCGCCGGCCTCGACGACGGCGCCGCCATCAATAAACTGCCTGACGAATCTGTGGTTCTTGAAGCGGGTCAGTGCGTCCTGTGGATTGAAGTCGCAATATTTCCAGTCTGCACCGACAATCATACCGACCGAGAGATGGTCCTGCAAACCGGCGTATATGATACCGCCGCCGAACATTCCGGGGCCGACAAGGGGCGTCCAGATGGGATAGCCCATCGCGTGGACGACCCGGCCGGCGGTGAATTTGTTGAACTGCTCGGGCGAGACTTTTATCAGTTCCTTGACGCCGACGGAATAGAGCTGCGGACATTGTCTTTTCAGGCCGGCCTTTTCGATGAACTTCTCCGTCACCAGCCCGTCGCACCCTTCGGCGAGCACCACAAAGTCCGCCTTTATCGTTTCGCCCTCGACATAATTGGCCTGTCTTTGTCCTTCTTTGTCGAGTCCCTGGTCCACGAGCTTGACGCCGGTGGCTAACGAGGCTGAAGCGTCAAGCATGACGTCGGTTGCGGCAAACCCGGTTATGACTTCGACGTCGAGCTGCATTGCTATTTGTCCGAGCCACTTTGTGAGTCGGCTTATTGAGACGGAGTAGTCGCCGAGATGCACCATCTGCCCGAAGCCGAGGCCGAGAACTCGGGCGAGTTTGATTGCGAAGAATATCTTAAATGAAAGTTTCTTGCCGAGCAGAAAGACGACGTTGTCTTTATCGACCTTATGGTCCAGGACTGTTTTTGCGTCTTCGGTTTCGCGCCAGCCGGGAACGGCCCCATCCAGCAACGTATGCAGCGGCTCAGCTTCCAGCACCGCGCCCGATAGATTGTGGTTGCCGAGGTCGGCCGCCTTTTCTATGACACAGACTTCGACGTCGGGCTTTAAGACTTTTAGCTCGATGGCGGTCGCCAGACCCGCAGGCCCCGCGCCGACCACGAGAACCTGAACTTTGTTGTAGTCTTTCGTCTCAGCCATTCCTATCGCTCTTGTAAAGCCTCAATCAACCGGGGCGCCGTCTCTTCGGCCGTCCCCACGATATAGTAGTCACAATTCCTGAATATGGGTGCGTTCGGGTCGCTGTTAATCGCGACGATAATTTCGCTGTTGGCGACGCCGATCATGTGCTGAATCGCACCGGATATGCCGATGGCAAGGTAGAGCCTCGGACCAATTGACGTGCCCGTCTGGCCCACCTGATGCACTCGCTCGATAAAGCCCTGCTCCACGGCCGCACGCGACGCCCCCCTTTCAACCTGTGCCCCGAGCCTGTCAGCCAGGGCCTGCGAAAGCGCCCCCACAAGGCGCTCGTAAGTGTCACGGCTCTGCATTCCCTTGCCGCCGCTGACAATCACATCCGCGCCGAAGTTCACTTCCCCCCTCCCCAGCTCGGTTTTCAAAATCTCAAGGCTGATATCGCCGTCAGATAGCTCGACTTTGTGTCGTATCACTTTGCCCTTTCGCGAGTAATCGGGCGCCAGCCTCTTCATCACGCCGGGCCGCGCCGTCGCCATCTGCGACTTCGAACCCTTCGTGCAAATGGTGGCCATGACGTTTCCGCCCAGCGCCGGGCGGGTCTGCAGAAGTATGCCGATCTGCCCTTTTCGCGAGCTGTCCCTTATATCCAGGCCGGTGCAGTCGGCCGTAAGCCCGCAGCCGAGCCGGTAAGAGACCATAGGCGCCAGCATTCTCCCCTGCGGCGTGGCGGCAAAAAGCACAATCTGTGGTGAATACTTATCAATGGCGTCGGCGACAACCTTCCGATATGCCGTCGGGTCGAACGTACCAAGGAGCTCCTCGTCAATAACGTAGATATTGTCCGCACCGGCGGCGATTAATTCTTTGGTCATTCCCTCGACCCCGCAGCCGGCCAGACATACCCCTACCTTCGTCTCGAGCGAATCCGCCAGTTCGCGTCCCTTACCGATAAGCTCGAACGTCGCCGGGTGTATCTCATTATTGCTGTGCTCGGCGACCACCCAGACCTCCCCCGTGTATGTCGGTTCCGTCAACCCAAGGCCTTTCAGCATATCCTCCAAAGCCCTCGTGTGGAAATGCTCGCCGGCGGACTCGAGGATGGTCTTCTTGGTGTATTCGTCAATTTTCCTCGGGTCGGTGATGCCCAGCTGCCTCAGCTTGTCGGTGAGAATCTGGAAATCTTCCTGCTCCTTTTTTGTTCCTTCGAAGCTCCGGTCGAGCCTGTCGTGTCTCTTGGCGGGCAGGACATAGCGGCGTACTTGAGCATCGGAGTCTTGAGCCGCGTCGCTTTCTGCTTTGAACCTTCTCAGGATAATACTTGCAAGCGATTTTGCATCTGGGACTTGTTCACACTTTCTGCTGCTTTTGCCGGGCGGGAAGACGCGGATCACACTCGTCTTGGAGCCCTTGACTCCGATGTGGGGGGCGTTGATATCGTCAGCGGTCCAGCGAATGACCTGCAATTTTGCGGCGCGCCGGGTCGCGGCAAAAGTGGCGAAGAGGGGGTGCTCGTATTTCGCGACGGTGATTACGGCGGGAAGGCTCTTTGCTGTGACAACCTGGCTGCCGCCGCTGATGATGCGGGTAAGCTCGAATCGGGCGTTTTTGTACTCGGCCCCGGTCACATAGGCGATGCAGGGCAGGTTTAGCTCTTCGGCGATCTGCGCGGGCACCTGGGCGGTGTCACCGTCTACGGACTGCATTCCGGTTACGAGGTAATAGTCGGTGTTGCCGTTGAGGAGCTCTTTGACTATTTTTCGGACGGCGAAGGCCAGCGGATTTGCGGTGGCGACGGTGTCTGCGCCGCCGAGCGCCCTGTCGGTCAGGAGTATGGCGGTATCGGCAGAGCGGCTGAGACTATATCTGAGGACCTCTTCGGCCATCGGTGGGCCCATCGTGAGACACACGATTTTGCCTTTGTTGTTGCCGCCGAGGTGTCTCATTCGGTTTGCCAAGGCGAGCGCCTGTGCGTCGAGCTCGTTGATTACGCTGACCAGGCGGCTTCGGATGAGGGTCCCACTCTCTGGGTCGAACGCATTATCGGTGATTTGCGTTACGTCAGGAACCTGTTTTACCAAGACTATGTAATTGCTCATAATCAATGTTTGGCAGAATCGGCCGAGCGGGTTGGTTGCGGCCTTTTTTTCGTGCATTCTGCTCGTGCACGTCTAAATGCCCGGACATCGCAGCTCTCAGGCAACTCGCAGCTTTGTCATGGCCGCAGGCCGTGCGGCAACCAAGAAGGAGCTGCGGCAGAGCACCAAAACCCATTATGATAAGGTGAGATGGAGGCGGTGTCAACCAGCACAAAGTTGTTTTTTTCTGCAGTGGTTTGGGGTTCAAGGTTGCGGTTGAGCGGCTAAGTCGGCCTTGAGGGAAAACAACCGCAGCCTCATATGCTGGATCATCTCCTGCCAGCCGGCAGATGTGGCAAATTCAAGGGCCTTCTCGGCCGTAGCCACGGCCTCCTCAAGCCGCCCCGCCGCAACATATACGTCGATAAGGGCCTCCAACATTTGAATTCGTCTGTAGTGGCTGATGGGTCCTGCCTGTTCAGTAAGCCGCAGCATTTGCTCATATTCTTCAATGGCGCTGTCGAAATGTCCCAGCTTGAACAGAACAAAACCCAGGTCGAAGTGGGCTTCCGGGTCGTCCGGGGCAAATTCCACCGCCCGCCGGGCAGCCGTTAGAGCGCCTTCCATATCTCCCTGATCCTGCCTTGTATTGACAATGATCATCCATGCCGTGGCCGACTTAGAGTCGATCTCGAGTATCTTCAGGGCAAGCTCCAGAGCTTTGTCCGGATGTCCCGACTCTATCATTGCGACGCCTTCAAGGTAAAGACGTCTTTCGGCACGTTCCTTCGCATTGAGTAGGGCCCCATAATTCGGCAAGAGATCCAATCCCCTCAGGCAATACTGCAGCTTCTCAAGGCTTTTCTCGGCGCCCTCCGACTTGAACAAGTAGCCTGAAGCCTCGTAAACCCGCCTGTAGCTTTCAAGCCATTTGCTCTTCTGCTCTTCGCTGAAACCCGCCCAGTCAATATGTTTGTAGACGGAATCTGCTCGAACATTCGTGACAAAGTGTTTTAAGATCACGTTTTCAGGCGCCCTTCCTTCCGTGGTGAACTCCACGAAAGGCCGATAGTCGCTGTTAATCGAAAACCCCTCGACCACTTGCCTTAAATCTTCCTCATCTGCGATGTAACAACTCAGCACATCAACACTGTTTTTGATAGCTATCTTGGACAAACTCTCCCCCACACCATCTTTGAGCAACTCGTTCTCAATGTGCCTCGGCGAGAAATATTGCTGCTCTTCAGAGCCGACTATCAGAACCAACGGGGCCGGGTTGACGGTGGGGTACCATATCGTAACGTGAGGGAAAACCTCCATCAGCGTGCCGATGATGCTGCGAAAGACGGAAATCGGCATGTCATAGGTGGGAAGCCAGGACATAATTATGCCGTTTTCATTCAAGTGCTCCTTCGCACTTTCGAAATACTCCTTGGCGTAAAGAGACGCATTTTCAGCGAAATCCCGCGGGTGAATGGAGTCATTGACAATCACGTCGTAAGTGTGGTCGGTCAAATGAATATAGTTTTTAGCGTCCATATATATCATGTTTATTTCCTGGTTGAGCCTGTCTCCGAGGTTAAGGTGTCTGAAGAACTTCAGCGCCACCTCAACCACCTCCGGAGCAATCTCAGCACAGTCAACCTTTTCAAGCCTGTGCCAGGAAAGACAAGCGGTGGTTTCTCCCGACCCGAAACCGACCGACAGCACTCTTTTTGCCCTCTTGTTCAGCAGAATTCCGAAATGTCCGAGTATCTTCTGGTCGCCACGTGCGGAATAGCTGTCGCCCGCTATGTCCTGTCCCGACGAACGAAGCTGCAAAGAGCCTTCCTCGGTATCTCTGTGCACGGAAACGGTGGTGGTAACTCCCTCCTTCACCGCCACGAGCTGCAAATCCGGAATGGAGGGGTTTATCCTGACCACGACGCTGAACAAATTAGCCGGTGTCTTGACAGTCAATATCGTCACGAAGAGCGCTAACGCCATGAGGCCCCATCTGATGACGGCTCTTGCAGAAACCGAGAATGCGAGCGACATAATCCCCGCAAGCCATACTCCGGCCAAACCAAGAGCGGATATCGAGGACTGCACGCCCCACAAAGGGATGAGCACGAATCCCGTGACCAATCCGCCCACCACAGCGCCTGCGGTATTCGCCGCGTATGCCGTGCCGGTGGATTGTCCCACTTTGTGCATGTGATTTGCCCAGGCCTGCAGCGCTATCGGGAAACCTACGCCCATAACAATACTGGGCAACAAAAACAGAATGGTGCTGTGCACGAGCGGACCAACGATAAAATATGAAGCTGGGACGCAGTAAAGAGCCGCCTGCGTTATCTTCTTCATGCGCACGGGGTTGGCCATCCAGGATATGAGCAGCGGAAGGTAAAAAACGCCGTAGAGTCCCAACAGCGACAGGCTCACAGCGAAGCCCACAGCAGGGGTCTTCAGACGTTTGGCCAGCCGGCTGCCGATACCGGCGCCGATGACGTTGCCCACCAGGTAGACAGTCAATACCCCAGAGAATACGTAAGTGAACCCGCCGAGCAGGTGGACGATACTGCGCATCCACAGCAGCTCATAGCCTATGCTTATCAAGCCGCTCATAAAGAAAGCCCCGACCAACAGGTAGAATCTGCCGTCGGAGATTCTTGTCGAGTGAACTTCACGGCTCGGGGCCGGGGCTGCCTCTTTCGTGACATCGGAAAAGCGGGACAGAAACCACCCGCCGAATGCCACCAGCAGGTTAAGCACAGCAGCCACGTACAACGCACCCATAACCCCGAAAGCTCGTATCAAGACAAACCCGGCCAGGAAGCAGCCGAGCGCGGCACCCAGAGTATTCAATGCGTAAAGCCTGCCCACCAAATGGCCGGCTTCCTTCTCCAGTGACGTGACGAACCTGCCCAGCAGCGGCAGGGTGCTTCCCATCAGCATTGACGGCACGAGGAGTATCCCGGTCGATATTATTACCTGGACAAGCAGCAGTTGCCAGTGGGCCGGATGAAAGGCCCGGTAGAACCACACATAGACGGCATCGGCGACCTTCAGCAGCCAGGGCAGCGAAAGCGCCGAGATTGTCACCAGCGTTTCCAGCAGGGAGTACAATCGCAGGCGCATTCTTATGCGGTCCGAATAGCGGGCCATAATCACGGCGCCGAGAGCCAGACCCGCCATAAACACGGATACCACGATGCTTGTGGCATAAACCGTGTTACCGAGGGTCAGCTTGAGCAATCGCACCCAGACCACCTCATCAATCAGAGAGCATGCTCCGGATACGAAATAAATCAGCATTATCCAGTTGACACTCGCTCGCCTTCTGATAGCTGAGCGTTTATCGTGTGAACTCGATACTTTTGACAATCTAAACCGTCCTAAACCTTACCCCATATCAGGTTCCACCTGTGCACCGCCTGCCAAATCACTACGTGGCCGCGCCTCGTGAGAACCGGCACAAACGACCAAACTGCACCATCGCCGGCCCATCCGGTTTTTGCCGCCCAAAGGCCGACAGATATTGGCATCGTAAGAGTTGCACACTCTTAATGCAAACAGAAAATGAGTCCGCGGCAGGACGTCAACCATCCTCTTGTGCAAAGCAGATTTGGCGAGAAAGAGGAAAGGGGGAGAAGATGCTCGAATCCCGGGCCCTTCAGCAGCCTCAGCAGTCCGGCCAGCGGCGTAGGACAAATCGCAGATCAATTCAATCCTTCCTGATAAAGCTGCTGGATTTCTTCGGCAGACAAGGCCCTCTCGTATATGCGGACGTCATCGACAGTGCCGCAAAAATAGTCGCCTCCTGTGCCGCCGGCGTAGCCCGCATTGCATCCAATAACTGCGGGTTTGGTTGTGGAATTAATGGGACCGAGAAACAACTGAGTATGACCACTACGGAATCCATCCAAGTATGCTTGCATTGCACTTCCATCCCAGGTTACTACTATGTGATTCCAGGCATTTGCATCTACAACAAGGTCTGTGAATGTTATCGCTGTCACTTGATCACTATTTGCCAGGAAGAATCGCGGATTTGCCTCGGCAAGTCTGACACCATAGCTGCACTCTGTTGTAGGATCATGCCATTTTGCCACAATGAACTCGCTTCCTGATGAGTCAGTTGGCTTAGCCCACGCCGCCAGAGTAATCTTATCAACAATAATCAGGCTTGAATCATTTCCACAATCTACGTAATCATCGATGCCGTCGAGATCGAGTGCGTAGGTTCCGACGTAGCCTGGGACCCGGCAGGGGTCGCCCACGAGGTTGCCGTCGTTGTCGCCGGCCGAATCGTAAGCGGTATTTCCATCGCCTTCGTCGAACTGCCACCAGCCGACCAGATACAGGTTGGGCTCGCCCCACGTGGTAAAGCTCCAGACGTCGCCTTCGGCCGTACCGGAGGCGCTCTGCTCATCGACGCGCCAGTAGTAAGTGCTCCCGTATTCGAGACCGCAGGGGTCCCAACTGTTGGAATCCCGGTTGCCGACGAATGCTTCCAGGTCGGTGGTATTGGCGTCATTCACGTCGTTATAGTCAGTTCCGAAGTACACATCGTGTGAAAGCGCGTATCCTCCCGGCGACCAGCCAAGGACTATATGCGGGTTTACCTCTGTGGCTCCGTCCGCAGGGTTGGGGCGAAATGCCTTCGGCGCCAACCCGTCCTGATAAAGCTGCCAGACCTCTTCGGCCGCCAAAGCCCTGTCATAGACGCGAACATCGTCAATAATACCATTGAAGTACACTGCTGGAGAGGTTCCGGCTGTTACTCTGCCAATTACGACAGGTCTGTTACCGCTTGAATCGGGTAGTCCGGGAGGAATTACCGCATTCTTCGCGGTTCCGTTGACATAGATAATTTGTGCTTTTCCATTCCATACGCCGACGGCATGATACCAACGGCCTATGCCTGTGACGCCGCCGCTCAAACTAACATCCGTCCCTGAGCCATATTCCCAGAACCATCGAAGAGTATTATCAGCATCCCAAATGATAAACGCGTAGTTTGTGTTTTCGGGATCTCCTCTGAATCCCTTTGCCAACAAGTACTCATTATCAGGCACGTCTGCCAACTGCTCGAACCACAGAGAAACGGAGAACGGCTCTGTACCGTCAAACCTCAGTTGGGGACTGTCCGGGATTTCAACGTAATCGGCCACACCGTTGAAATCTAACGCACCGTCGATTTGGCCGGTCGTCCATTCGGCGCCGTAGATATTTCCGTCATTATTGCCTGCCGAATCGTATGCGGTGTTGCCCTCGCCTTCGTCAAACCTCCAGTGGGCAACGGGCAGTAACCACTGGTCTTCTTTTACGAGCCAGTTTTCCACGAAAATATGCAGGTCATTCCCATCAGTTTCGCCGCTAAGGTCGAGGTCGCTTTTTGCACACCAGGACGGGATATTGCAATCCTGGTCGCGCCAGTGTTCGGCGAACATCGCAAAGTCTATGAAGTTGACGAGGTAATCTCTGCTCAAGTCGGCCTTTGGCCAGCAGGGGGGATACTGGCTCAGGTCGCTTGCTCGGAAGAATGCGGGCGGAGAGCCGTTGCCCTGGGACAGCCCCACGACCGCAGCGGTTGCGGCCAGGGCCGGCCAAGTGATGCGTATGGCGCCGTCGACAAAGAACAGCTCGATTTGGAAACTGCTTTTTGCATCCTTGTCACCGTAGAGAGGCACGTCTTCGAAGGTCACCGCCACGCGGTCCTGAAGCTGTTTGTAGGAAATACACTGCTCGTTTGGCGGATTGAGGTCGGTAAAAAGGGCGGAAATACGCGGCAGGTTGAAGTGATTTTGCAGCGATGCAGAATATTCGGTATCGCCCGCTCCGAATGTGATGTAGCCGTTGCTTCCGACGTAGAACCGATCATACCTCTGCCCATAGAACAGTACTTCGGCGGCTTCGCTGAGAACCACCTCGTCGAAGTCATCATCCCACAGCAGAACGAAGGTTCCGCCATTCGGATCAGTGGGCAGTTCATTCGCTTCTTCCCGGCATGCCTCGTAGTAAGCTGTCGAGCCATCAGGTCTGAATGTGAGTGAAAGGTCCTCAAGGTCGTTGTACCCGGCGCCGAACGATTCCGTGAAAAGGTCGGGCGGCCTGACCGTCAAGGTGACTGAACGCGGTTTTATGCTGTTGCTGTCTGTGTTCGTGAAGGTCACCGTATCAGCGTAGAGATTAGGCTCAAACAGACTGGACTCGGCGGAAATGCAGACATTAACGTCCGTCGTTTCATTCGGCTCGAGCAGCCCTTCGTTGGGCTCGACTTCAAGCCAGCTCTCGGTGTCAGATGTTGTCCAGCCTACCGGCCCGGCCCCGATGTTCGTCAAGGTGTATGTCATACATGCCGGTTCGTAAGGCCCGCCTTTTGTGCCGCTCGAGTCGAATCCTTCGGCCGGGGTCACCTGCAGGTCGTCGGCAACGACACTCATCGTGACGGGCAGAACCGTTGTCGGGTTCCAGGGATCGCTTGAGAGAATGACAATCTCCGCTTGATACGTGCCGGGCGTCAAGCCTGTGGCGTCAAAGGTGACCATGACCTCATTCCAATCTCCAGGGACGAGCGTCCCTTCTTCCGGCTCGATGTGCATCCACGGCACTCCGGCTTCGAGAATGGCGCTATGGAGATTCAGCCTGCCCTGTGAAACGCACAGTCCGGCCAGCGTCGGGTCAACTGTGCGGAGCAGCGCGTCTTTGATCTCGTCGTTACTTAGCAGGGGGTTGAGCGACCACATGAGCGCACAAGCGCCGGCGACATGAGGCGTTGCCATGGAGGTTCCACTGGCATATCTGTACCCGCCGCCGAGCTGACAGCTCAATATGTCGCTGCCGGGAGCACCCAGGTCCACCGAAACGGGCCCGTAGTTGGAGAAGCTCGACTTATTGTCATACTTGTTGGTCGACATTACCGAGATCAGGCTCGTGCTCTCATAACCAGACGGGTAATGTGGAGTGACGTCCGTATTGTCATTGTCATTTCCGGCCGCCGCCACAAAAAGCATGCCCGCGGCTCCTGCGGCGTCTATTGCATCTTTGAGGCCCTGACTATAACCGTCGCCCCCCCAGGAGTTGCTCGACAAGTTTGCGCCCATAAGGACGCTGTATTCTACGCACCTGATGGCATCATCCGTCCAGCCGCTTCCGCCAGAATCGAGGAACTTCAGCGCCATTATTTTCACCCTCCAGCACACCCCGGCCACGCCCTCGCCGTTATCGCCCACCGCCCCGACGGTTCCGGTACAGTGCGTACCGTGATAGTGGTCATCCATCGGGTCCCCGTCATAATTGCAGAAATCGTAGCCGTAAATATCGTCGATGTACCCGTTACCGTCATCATCGACTCCGGGCGCCCCGTAGAACTCCTCTTCATTTCTCCACATATTTGTGGCCAGGTCGGGGTGGGTGTAGTCAACCCCCGTGTCGATGACCGCCGCTATGACCTGCTCACTGCCGGTGGCTATGTCCCACGCCTCCGGCGCATCAATGTCGGCATCCGGCGTGCCTCCCGTCTGGCCCGTGTTGTGCATGCCCCAAAGGTCATCGAATCTCGAATCGTCGGGAATCGTCGATAGAGCTTGTACCCGGTAATTCGGCTGCGCATATAAGATGCCGCGGGCCCTGTTAAAATTTTGCAGCGCCCCGGCTACCGTCAGGCCCGGCGGCAGCTTCACCACACTCAGGCCCGGAACAATCTTGAAAGTGTGCTTTATGCTACCGCCTCCGAGCGAGCGCAGTATCTCACTTTTCTGCTGAGCGTTGTGCTGTTGTCCATTGGCCTTGGCTGCAAATCGCACGATCAGCTCATCCGGCTTGTAGGCCCCGCCGCCGACAACCGTAAAATCTCGCCCGCTCGGCACAGAAAAAATCTTGGTTGCTTCCGTTCCTAACGCCCCATCAATGCTGGCCTGCGAGTCCCCCGAACCGCTCACGGCCCGAGTTCGGATCAAAAAGTCCAGCGGCTCGATCCGGTCATTTCCAACCGTCAAGCTGTCCGTCAAAGTGCATCCTTCTATTACATTTACGTCAAGGCTGTTCGGGCTGACCCAGATACCTCCCGGAAAGGCCGCTGTCAGAATTACATCCCGCGTCTGTTCGCCTGGATCAACGCTGTCAGTAAAAACCAATGTATACGTATGAATTCCTTCCGGCAACGAGTTTGCCTCCGAGTTTATGCTGACGGTCAGCGTCGCGGATTCATTGGGCTCCAACTCGCCCCAGTTTGTGGGGCTCAAATCCAGCCAGTCCGCCGGGAAGTTGACGCCCCAGTAGAGTGTGTTCGGCCCGACATTCTTTAGCTGATAGTCCTTTGAAGGCGGTGTGAACGGTCCGCCCGGCTCACCCGAAGACACAAAATCTTCCTCAGGCGCGATCTGCAAAACTGTGGCGAGCGCACCACCTGTGGAACAAACGGCCAATACCATGGCCAATACCAAAACTGCTTTGTTCTCCATTTTGCCCTCTCCTTATCCAAGAAATATCCCAATACCGTACACCAAAGAAGGTGGTCGCGTCGCAGACAGTCGCGGCATGCACGGACAAGTACGTCGGGATTTTAATGCCAGGCGGAAACATTACGATAACCTATGGGTCCGCCTCCTTGTACTGAATCTGAAGCAATTCTAACACATGAGGGGTCGCTGTTGCAAGAACTTTTCACGTCTTTCGGGAGCTTTTCACTTACGGGATTAACCAAACGCCATTGAGCGGGCGCGACAGAGCTATGCTCTACAGCAATAGATGCACCATGGGCGCTCGCGAGGGCAGAATTTTGTTGCAAAGCACGGGCGACTGAATAGTATTGGATAGCTAAACGGCAATGGCTTGTGTTGACGGTGGCGTGCCAAAGACTAAACCATGGTTTTTACCCTGCACAGATACATACTGCGTGAGCTCTTGAAGGTTTTTGTGCTGGCGGTGGTCGCCTTGACGGTCATGCTGAGCCTGGGCAGCATTCTGCGTCCGGTTCAGGAGTACGGTGTCGGCCCTCGCCAGGCAGTCCACCTGATGGTCTATTTTCTGCCCATTACACTGACGTTTGTATTGCCCATAGGTGCCTTGTTCGCCGCCTCGCTGGTTTACGGCAGGTTTGCCAGTGACAACGAGCTGGATGCGTGCAAGGCAAGCGGAATAAGCCTGCTGACCCTCGTCTGTCCGGGATTGGCGCTGGCGATTGTTGTTGCAATCGCCAATCTGATTCTGAGCTTTCACGTGATGCCGGTTTTCATACACCTGGCGGAGCAATCGTTCAAGGCCGACGCCAAACAGATACTTTTCCGCAATATCCAGCGAAGGGGATACTATAGTTTGCCGCCTGACGACGAATATCTGCTTTACGCCGACTTTGCGAACCCGCAGACCGACACGCTTTCAGGCGTGGTTGTGGTCGGACTGGAAGACGGCTCAATAAAAAGGATCATTTCGACCGAGCATGCCAAGATCATTTTCAATCCCCACCGGCGGTTCAGTGAGGTGCAAATAACGGCACACAACACGTACCAAATGGACCCCGATGGCAGCGTGGCATTCATAGAACGGCTGTCCCTGCCCACAGAGTTCGGCTCGCTGCTGGGCGACAATATCAAATTCAAGAAGCTCGACGAGATGAAGAAGATTCGAGATGTTGACTTGATGCTGTTTGACCCCATTGCAAAACTGGCCCGCCGCACCTATGCTCAGCTCACCACCGAGGTCTTGGCGCAGCATATCCGCACAAAAACAGCCGGCGCCGGTCAATCCACGCAAACTAGCTCCCAAATGCCTGAAACCACGGGCAGCTTCTATTTGCTCTACAGCGGCGAGAAATTCGTTGAATTTGCCGCGACGCGATGCAGCGTGCCGCACGAAAAAGAAATCGAGCTTTCGGGGGACGTCCTCGCCGTTGAGTACGATGCAGTCGTCGAATCCGGGGCCGTGCAAAAGAGGCTGCTGCGCACTTTCAAATGTAGTCGTGGACTGATACGAGTGGAAGATGACGAGCTGTCCCAGACGTTGACGCTGGAGCTGTACCGCCCCACATGGCAGGGCCCGACGGGCAGAGAAGAGCCCGCGCTGAAATGGATTCCCGTTCGGGGTCTGGTTGTGCCTGCGGCCGTGGAGGCCGTGACCGGTAAATTCAGAACAGGAACCGGCCTGAATGCCACGGAGCTGGCCTCCGCGTCCCTGAACCTGCACGTTAAGCCCAGCCCCAAATTGACGGGACTCCAACAGAAACTCCGCAAAGAGATACGAAATACCTTGGCTGAGATAGAAGCTGAAATCCAATGGCGTCTTGCCTTTGGAATAGGGTGCGTGGCAATGATAATGATTGGTATCGGTTTGGGCATTGCTCTCAAGGGCGGACATCTGCTCAGCGCCTTTGGCGCCAGTTGTGTGCCGGCGGCCGTCCTGATAATCTGTGTAATGACGGGCAGGAACATTGCGAAGAACCCCGGTGTACAGGTCATCTCCGGTACCATGCTCATGTGGCTGGGATTGGCATTATTGGTCTTGCTGGCTGCGGTCATATATCGCAGACTACTTAGGAACTGAGCCTGGGAGCCACTCTATGAAGACCCTCGACAAATATGTGGCTAAGAATTTCCTCGTGGGCTATGTCATTGCCTTTTGCGTAATCATAGGATTGAGAATCGTTATCGACCTGTTTGTGAGCCTCGATGAGTTCACCGAGCATTGGACGGATCTCGGTGCGGCAGCGGTTTTCAGGAACATGCTGACTTTCTACGGGCTGAACAGCACACTATACTTCCGCGATTTTGCCGGCATGATTACCGCGGTCGCGGCCGCCTTTTCCGTGGGCAAGATGGTTCGAAACAACGAATTCGTGGCGCTGATGTCCTCGGGCGTAAGTCTCAAGCGCGTCCTGGCGCCGATAATAATGCTGTCGGTGCTGCTGACGGCGCTGCTCGTAGTTGACCAGGAATTCATAATACCGCCCCTCGGCGATAAGCTCGTTCGTGACAAGGACGCCATTCCCGGACGAGAGTCATATCCGGTCCGCTTCATCACGGATGGCAATGGGTCGCTGATCTTCTCTCGCGTATTTGAGGCTGGAACCGCCACTCTGCGAAATCCTACTATCCTCCTGCGCCGCGAAATCCCCGGTTCGGCGGCCATGGAGACGACAGGCTGGATATCGGCCAAGAAGGGCGTTTACAATCCCCGGACCAAAGCCTGGGACTTGACGGAAGGCCGACTGATAGAAAAGGATTCTCTCGAAGGCGTTCAGAAGGTAGACGCATACTACAGTGACCTGACCCCCAGAGACATCCCGCTGCGGCACAAGTCCGAATACAAGATGCTGATGGGCTGGGCAGACCTGGCGGCTTTGGAGAAGTACGGACCGAAAAAAGACCTCGCTCAGCTTTACAGCCAGAAGCATTTTCGCGTGGTAGACCCTATTATCAACCTTGCGATGCTTATGGTCTGCCTGCCGATACTGGTTTGTCGCGACCCGAAATCGATGAAGTCCGCGGTCGTGATTAGCTTCGGCTTGACGGCCCTTTGCCTGATTACCACCTTCGTCTGCAAAATGCTCGCCACAGAGGCCGCTCTTGGCCGAATCGAATTCTGGGCCTGGCTGCCCGTCTTTATCTTTCTGCCCGTCGCTGTTATTGAATTGGATGCGATGAAGACGTAAACACATTCCTATGGTCAAGAACGCCCAAAGATAGAATCCAGCCTTATGCACCACTGTCTCCGACAATCGTAAATGGTAAATCGCCCCGCCGCCGCGATGAATTGGGTTCGTTCCGGCTTCGCCCACCTGTCTTCGTAGAGGATTTCGCCGTGGCAAGAGGGCTACGCCGCGATAAATTGGCTTTGCTTTGGCTTCGTTTGGCTTCGCTTTAATGGGGGAGAATTCGGCATTTTTGTCGTAAGGCTTTGTGAGAAAAGAAGTTCGGTTGATTTTTGGGGTTTTGGGAGATTGGGTTTGCTTTGGGTTCGTTTGGGTTTGTTTTGGGTTTGCTTTTCGGGGGGCCGAAGGCTTTGTATTCTTATAAACCATTGTGGGAACGGAGGTTACGTTCATTTTTGCTGTTTTCGAAATTGGGTTTGTTTTGCATAAAAGGGGCGAATTTGTAGAGGATTCTCTACAGGTGTCGAAGGAAACACGTGGCGCGTGGCCCGTGATCCGCGGCCTGTTTTTGGAGGGATGGGTAATTTGGCTTGCGGATGGCAGGGGTCCCAATTTACTATTTGCTATTTGGTATTTACTAATGAGTTTTGGGTGTTGAGGACTTAGCATGGATATCTTAAGGTTATTCAATTTTGGGGGTATTATACACGATTTTGGGGTGGAAGTAAAGGACATTCTTGTCGGGCCAAAAGAAAGGGACTAGGGCATCAGCGGAGCAGGGTGTGGGTATCAGGGTAACAGGGGATCAGGAGTGAAAGGAGAAAATGGGGCAGGTCTAAGGTGTCATTCTGGGGTATTCTCGGGATAGTTTCTGCCAAAACGGCAGGGGAGAGCACACACAGGCCAAGTACAATATATTGAAATATTTGTTTGTAGGCCACAACCTGTTGTGTGCTAAGGAGTTAGGGTGCGGGGATGTGTTATCGGACATTTGTGGCACGTCATTTGCTCTCATATTTTGAATTAATTAGCGTAGTGAGCCGGCTGCGGATGGAAGGCCGGCGTGCCTGATGTGGGCTTATTTAGGCAAACAATTTAGACACACCGCTTTCCATTTCCGGTCTGGTTCCCGAAACTCAAGTAGGCTAAGTCAGTAGGAGTTATTATTTTGATAAAGGAATTGAGAAATGGGAAGAATAACATTTTACCCGCTGGGAAATGCAGACAGTTGTTTGATCGAGTTTGCTGATGAGCGTCTAATGGTGAACGACTATTATCGACCCGAGTCTCTTGATGAAGGCGATAAGCGGGTTGATCTCTCAGAAGTGCTTGATGAGGTTTTGAAGGATAAAGGTAGAGATTATTTTGACGCTGTTGCGTTCAGCCACAGAGATCAAGACCATGTAGGCGGCGCTGAGAAGTATTTCAAGATGGAGCACGCTCCAAAGAATGAGAATTACGGCACGGTGGAGATGAGAGAATTATGGGTGCCTGCATATTTCATTATCGAAGGCAGTTTAGAATGTGAATCGGCCAGAGTTATCCAGAAAGAGGCACGGCACAGACTGAGGGAAGGGGCGAGAATCAAGGTGTTTGGTCGGTCGGAAGAACTTACAAAGTGGATTGATGATGAAATCGGGGAGAATCGCGATGGGCTCATTGTCGGAGCTGGAGAATGTGTAAATGAATTCATTACGAAATCGAATGGGGGGGCGGAAATATTCGTCCATTCTCCTTTTTCGGCTGAAACGGATGACGAAAACAGTAATCCCAATGACGCTGGTGTGGTTTTACATATAACTTTCTTCGAAGATGATACAGAAACGAAGGTTATTTTTGGTTCAGATGTAAAATCGAAGATTTGGGATAAGCTTATTGAAATCACAGAATCGCACGGTAATGAAAGGCGGCTTGAATGGGATATTTTCAAAATATCTCATCATTGTAGCTACACCGCATTGAATCAAGATGATAAAGGTAGAACTAAGACAGAGCCCACGGAAAACATTAAGCGCATGTTTGAAAAAGGTGATGGTAAGTCTTATCTGGTGTCTTCGAGTTGGCCTATTGATGATGAAAGTGAGCCCCCACATAAACAAGCTGCTAACTACTATGATGGCTTGGATGGGGAGTTGTTGGTTACTATGGAGCAGCCTAATAGGCGGTCACCTAAACCAATAGTGTTTGAGATCAGTAATCTTGGGCATCGGAAACTGTTGTTGGGGGCATCCGCAGCAGTCTCAACGATAGCATCAAGACCTTCAAGTAAACAGGGGTAAGGATGGCCGATTGTTATAGGCTTGGCAGTGATGTTTCCTCTGAAGACCATGCTCTTGAAGAAACAAAGGGGTTTTACAGAGCGCTAAAGAAAGCCGACTACGCAAGGTATATCAGGAGCTTTAAATGGTCGGAAGCGCGCTACGACAGGTATATCGAGGGTATTGAATTTGACATTGAGACGAGTGCCTTCAGCAAATCTAATATTCTGAACACCGAGAGAACTTGTGCTATCTTTGCAAAGGGTGAAGTACCTGTCGTATTTGCGTTAAGGAAGGATTTCTCCAGAGAAAGCCTTCATGTGAATTTGATACCGAAAGATTTGCCAGTTAGTCTCTGTTTGTATCAAGAGGCATATTCTGAAATAAGAATAAGATTGACATGGGAGATGTTTATTGAGGACATACACCGGTGGTATAAGCGAGCATCAGATGGGACATCTCATCTTCCGGGGCAGGCGTTAGAGCCTTTGATCCTTGATGGGTTGCCGTTATTGGTTAGTAACGAGTTTTTCGATACTAACAATATACGTATTGCAAGTAAGCATAATAAATTTGTAGTATGCCATCTAGTTGATTGGGCAGGAGATTTGCCCGAGGAGGCCATGGTCTTAATTCCGATTAGCACTAAAGGAACGGTATCAAGATGCGTACGCTATGCTCCTCAAACATTGAGTGAGTTGTTGGAGATAACAAAGGAATGTGGGGTTGATTTGCGAATAGAGCTGTCGGCATTTACTTGGAAGATACAGGAGTTGCTTGAGAGCAATATTAAGGCGGGTCCCGCCAGTGATGAAGCACGTAGGAAATTTGTCACTAACGAGTTTAATGGGTTTTTCAATAAGATTAAAGTCTGGGCCGGAGGTATGCCTGAGAAATCAGCAGCTGATTTTAGAAAGCTTCACAGACAGCTTACTAATACAACTGTGGCAAACAAGAGAGAAGCCAAAGAAAAAATGTTGTCATGGATTCCTATGATATGGTTAAGGCTACCAAAGAGAAGAGTCGAATCCGACAAAATAGAATGGGTCGAAGATGTTGCGTTTCTAATACCCCAAAGTCTTGGTTACATCTGTGAGAATATGGGTATTTACACTAAGCAAGACGGACACATGATCCATGAAGAAGCATCTGGGGGTACAACTGTAAACAACTGGTCAATCAGGGATGACGTGGGGGGCATAGCGGTTGTAAAACCAATTCCAGCTTTGGATGTTAGTATGGCACAGAGGCTATCCGGTATAAAAAAGAACAAAAGAAACTATCTTGCTGTGGGGGCGGGAGCTTTAGGGTCTCAGGTTGTCGCAAATTTAACAAGACTAGGAATTGGCAATTGGGATGTATTAGACCATGACAGATTGTTGCCGCATAATCTCGGTAGACACGCGTTATTCGCTGAGCACGCCCCCCTTCCTAAGGCAGCCATATTATCTGATGAGCTTAATCTATTGATGGATGATACAAATTTTTCGAAGCCTATTCTATGCAATGTGTTGGAGTACGGGGAGAGTATAGCTCATTATGATTTGATATTTGACTTTTCCGCAAGTACTGCTGCGGCAAGACATATGGCGATCTGTTCTGAAAGGCCTGCAATAATCAGTGCGTTCATGACAAGAAGCGGTCAATACTTAATATGTTTATACGAAGGAGAAGGCAAATCAGTTAGGTTTGATGATATTGAATACCAATTAGCATGCGAATGTGTGAGCAACAAGAAATTGAATTCTGTTCTGGAAGTACAGGATGAGGAGGAGATCAGATACTCTGGTGCTTGCAGTGATATTACAACAGTATTGCCACAAGATAGGGTTGGTGTTCATTCTGGGATCTTGGCATCATATATCAAGCAGGGGATGAAGGAGGTGGAAGCACAAATCGTGGTATGGGAACTTACAGAAGACTGCGTCGTTAGGCGACACACTATAGTACCGTCAAAGGTTATGTCTTGGCGCGTTGATGGGTGGGACGTAAGGATGTCGGAGGTAATGATTGAAAAGATGATGGGTTGTCGTCGTGACAAGTTGCCGGTGGAAACCGGAGGTGTTTTGATTGGAGGATTTGATTTATTTAACAAGATTGTGTATGTTGTTGACATAATCCCATCTCCGAAGGACAGCATAGAAAAGCCTTATTCGTATATTCGGGGGTTTGAAGGTCTTCTAAAGAAAATTGAAGAGATCAAAAACATATCCGGCAGAAGACTTAATTACGTCGGTGAGTGGCACACGCATAAGGGGGGTGTTAGACCAAGTCGGCTTGATAAATTAGCATTGGATGAGCAAGCTGCGGAAATGTCCTTAGCAGGGTTGCCCGGGATAATGGTTATTGTCGGAGGCGAAGGTAAACATAGGATATTATTGAAAGAGGACTAGGTTATAACGATGAAAGTACTTTTTGATGAGTATACTTGGAAAGCAAGGTTTTTCCCGTGTATCATATCAGCGATGCCGTTGTTCGTACTTTGGTTTTTTCTATCGGACAATATTCAGGTTAAAGCATTAGGGGCTTATCTGTTAAGTTTGAAGTTCTACGGAGGGGTAACAATATCTGTCGTATTTCTTTATTTCTATGCTCAAGTTCTGCGTATAACATCAAAAGTCATTGAGTCAAAGTATTTCCATGAAAAAATGGGATTCCCAACAGTCTATCTGATGACATATTCAGACAAGACCTTTTCCAAGAATTACAAGGATAAGTATCGGAGGCTTATCAAAGAACAATTTAACATTGAATTATTGGATGAAATTGAAGAAGCCGCAGATATTGTGGAAGCAAGAAAACGATTAAATGAAGCTACTCAATTGGTTAAGCTCAAGATCAAAAGTGGGTATTTAGTTCTAAAACAGAATATGTGGTATGGATTTGTTAGGAATCTAGTCGGAGGAGCAATATATTCTATGATTTTCTGCATTGTGAATATTGGAGTTGGTTTCATAAAGCATAACAATCCTTTGCTTATTATCTCATCGATCGTTTTGCTAGTTGTTTATGCGGGTGTGTTTTTCTTTCGCAAAAAAATTCTTGTACAGAACGCCGAAGCTTATGCGAACCAACTAATTGCTGAATTTATGGATAGTAGTATGAATTAACGTAGAAATCCGCCTCGAGTTTCATTATTGTAACGACAACTCTCTCGCGCTAACGCTTGGGCAGGTGAGCCGACCGAACGCGGGCTCGCCAGACGCGAACGAACCCAAACGAACCCAATTTGTCCCCCTCAGCGGCTCGGCGGGCCCGGGGATTTGGCGGCCTGACGGATTTGCTTGTTTATTCTGACGCTGCACCAGTCGTGGCCGCACATGGAGCAGTAATCGGCAGAAGAAGATTTGTCTTTGCCCATTTCCTTGCAGGCCTCGGCGTGCATGGTCTCGGCGGTCTGCGGGTCGAGCGACCCGGCCAGATGCGTCTTCCAGTCGAGGGCCGTGCGTGCGATGCTCAACTGCCTGTCTCTGTCAGCAGCCCCTTTCAAACCGCGAGCAACATCGGCGGCGTGGGCGGCAATCTTTGCCGCGACGACGCCTGCGCGAACGTCATCGGCGTTTGGCAGACCGAGGTGCTCCCGCGGGGTGACATAGCACAAAAAGGACGCGCCGTAAAAGGCGGCGGCAGTTCCTCCAATGGCCGAGGTTATGTGGTCGTAGCCGGGAGCTATGTCGGTGACGATAGGGCCGAGGACGTAGAAGGGTGCGCCGTGGCAGATTTCCTGCTGGATTTCCATGTTGTGCTTTATCTGGTCAAACGGCACGTGGCCGGGACCTTCCACCATTACCTGACAGCCCTTCTCCTGAGCCCTCTGTGTCAGTTCGCCGAGTGTTCTGAGCTCGGCCAGTTGGGCGTCGTCGGTGGCGTCGGCAATGGCGCCGGGGCGCAGGCCGTCGCCGAGCGAAAAGCAGACATCATATTCGCGCATGATGTCGCACAAGTCATCGAACATTTCATAGAGAGGGTTCTGCCTGTTATGGTGCAGCATCCACTTTGCCAGCAGTGCGCCGCCCCGGCTGACAATGCCGGCCACGCGCGTTTCGAGCAGCGGCAAATGGTCTTTGAGGACGCCGGCGTGAATCGTGAAGAAGTCAACGCCTTGCTCTGCCTGTTTGCGGATGGTTTCAAGGATAGTCTTTTCGTCTATGTCTTCGACATTCCTGCCTTCTATGACCTGATATATCGGTACTGTTCCGAAAGGCACGGGGCAGCGCGCCAGCAGTTGCTCGCGTGTGTTGTCGAGGTTGCCGCCTGTGCTCAGGTCCATAACGGCATCGGCGCCGGCGGCCAGGGCCTCCTCCATCTTTTCGATTTCGGCATCAACAGAAGAGCGGACGCTGCTGGCGCCGATATTGGCGTTTACCTTCGTGGCAAGGATTCTCCCGATTCCAACGGGTTTAAGGTTGGTTTTCAGGTGCAGCTTATTGGCCGGTATTACGAGCCGTCCGGCGGCAATCTCCTCTCGGACAAGCCCGGCATCGACGGATTCACGTTCCGCGACGAATTCGACCTCATCCGAGATTCGCCCGGCCTGTGCTGTCTGCAATTGTGTCGGCACTTTATCAGGCTCCTCTTATATGCAAAAAAATCGCTTCAGCAGGAAGCGATTTGGTCGTCGGTGGAGCTTCTTTTCTTTTGCAGGTTCACCGCTTCCTACGCAGGCATATCCGCCTCATTGGCGATTGTCCTGATCAGGTTCGAAGGGTCTTTTCTCAGGCCCGCACCTGGCGAGCCACCCCTGGCGAACTGCTTCCATTATAGTGCATGCTCTGCGGTAGTCAAACAAATAGTGCTGCTGCAAGTGCCCGTCAGTGCTTACTTAGTGAGTTTTTCCATCAGGAAATCATAAGCCCGTTTGCCGCTGATTTGGTGTTTTCCTTCGAAATAGTCGGTTTCTATGTGATCCTCGGCGTCGAGCACTTTGTACACCTGTTCGGCCCGGCGAACGCTCGCTTTGACATTGTCGATGGGGAAGATCGGGTCCAGGCTACCGGCCTCGACGAGCATCGGGCGGGGGGCGATTAAGCCAACAATGTCGCTCATTTCGCCGAATTGGCTCAGGCCGTGCACATAGTTGCACTGACAGTGAGCCATTGCCAGTACGCTGTCCCGGAAGGTGCAGAAATAGCCGCTCACTACGCAGGCCTTTATCCGCTCATCGAGGGCGGTGGTGAAGAATGTAAGCATTCCGCCGCCGCTGATTCCCATCATCCCCAGCCGCGAGGCGTCCACATCCGGGCGTGTTTGCAGGTAATCGACGAGGCGCTTGGTGTCGAGAACCCGCAGGCCGAGGGCTGAGCCGACCAGGTGAGAAGCCAGCGCCGCGGTGTGCGCACAGGTCTTGGGGGCGCCCTGTCCCAATTCCTTGTTCAGATACGAAAAGTCCGTCTGCCTCTCGCCAAAGCACGATATTTCAGGGGCCGCCACGGCGAAGCCGCGCCGACAGAGTGCGACGGCAAAATCTTTCTGGTAGCCCTCCGGTTCATCGCGGTTACTGCCGTCTTTTCGTATGCCCACAATGTCCTTCACGCCATATCCGTGTCCGTGCAATGCTATCACCACCGGCAACGGCCGCGGCAGTCCCTTCGGCAGCAGAATATACACCGGCATTTCGGTGTAGGCCGTGGTCCGAATCAGCACCTTCTGACGCGTGTAATCTGCCTTGTCCACGTCCTCCAGCAATCTGGGCTGCAAGTCCACCTTGGGCTCATCCTGAAATCCGAGGAGCTCGTTGAGCGATTTGCGAGTCTTCCTCTGCCAGCTTCTTGCCTGCCTTGCATTCCTGGCCCGGAAGGCGTACCTGGCGGAATTGGGGTCGTAGCGCTGCCACAAAGCGTAGGCCGGCTGAAGCCGGAGCTTCGTATCACTGCTGTAAGGCTCCTCTTGAACCGAATCGTTCGTTTTCTGAGCCGCTGCCTGGTCGTTCTGAGCACCATAACTGAAAGCGGCAAGAACAGCCACACAACCAAATCCCACTGCCCGCAACGGTCGTCTCATCCTGCTCATATTATTCTCCTCGCATAGTCCAAGCATGACTGAATGAGCTGCTAATTCCTGCGTCTTGTACGAGACAAGGCCGCAAGTTTGACTTCATCGGCGGAATCACGGCTCAGAATCTTGAATCCGTTCTCCGTTACCAGAATATCGTCCTCAATTCGGACGCCCAACCTGCCGGGGATATAGACGCCCGGTTCAATCGTCAGGACCATCCCGGCCTTGAGTTTGCCTTTGCCTTCTTTCGAGACGACGGGTCCTTCGTGTATTTCGAGGCCCAGTCCGTGTCCTGTGCCGTGGCCGTAAACGGGTAGTCCGGCGTTTCTTATTACACTCCTCGCGGCCTGGTCCACCTGCAAAACATCGACTCCCGGGCTTACCATTTCAATGGCGGCGGCTTGTGCCTGCCGAACAGCCTCATAGACCTTTTTATAATAGGCACTCGGCCTGCCGACGGCGAAACATCGGGTCAGGTCGGAGCAGTAGCCGTTATATCTGGCGCCGAAATCGATAAGGATTGAATCGTTGTTCTTCAGTTTCCGGCGGCCCGGCTGGTGATGCGGACGCGAGGCATTGGGGCCGAATGCGACTATTGTTTCGAAGCTGTTGCGAGCCCCGAGCTTGTGAATCTCAAAATCCAAAGCCCCCGCCAATTCACTTTCTGTGATGCCGGGCTTTATACATCTCAACACCCGTCCCAAGGCACGATTGGCGATCCTGGCAGCCGACCGGATTGCAGAGATTTCACTGCTGTCCTTGTTGAGGCGGACCGCTTCAATGACCTGCGCCGCCGGTTTCAAGCGGACTTTGACTCGTTTCTTCAATGCCTCGAAGTCGCTCAGACTGGCAGAGGCCTCGACATGCACCGTCCGGACGGACTTGAATTTCTCTGTCAGTTTAGCTGTCGCGGCGGCTATCGGACCATCGCGCTGAATTATCTTGCAGCCCCGGCATTCACCCTCGGCCTGTTCGGTATATCGGCTGTCGGTCAAGAGATGAAGCGTGCGCCTCGTAATTACCGCCCAGCTATCTTCACCCGAAAATCCGGTCAAGTAAGTCACATTTGCCGGTTTGGTCAAAATCAGACAGTGAATCTTTTTGTCGTTCAAATGCCGCCTTGCCGTGGCAATACGTCTTTTCAACACTTCTTTTCCCTTATCCATACACAGTACTTCCAAAACTCCACCCATTTTTTGTAGCGGGGCGTCACGGCTATCGCCATCACAACTAATCCCGCCAACTGATTTGGGATCAGCAATCGACGCCAACCGCATTAATAAGTTGATTAACACCGGCGCTCAAAAAAATAAAGCTTTTTTTTGCGAAGGGGGTTTGCTGAGGACCATTTTTGTTCTTATATTTTTCTTAGAATAAGACTCGCTGGGGGGCGAAACCGGCAGTTATGAACGGATTACGGCTGTTGATGTTTTCCGCTGGGGGGATGAATTCTTGCTGACCCGGTTGCACGGGACAGGACGGCGCTCGCCGTCCTGTACTTTTTGCAAAACTTGCCTTAGAAAACTCCTTCCGTTACAATACGCTCTGAACTGATTTGAGTGTTTATTGCTTGAAGACGCAGATGATACCGTGATATTGCCGATTCGCACAAATATTCGACCCCGCCGGACGCCATACGCAAACCTTGCGCTTATTGTCGTTAACATAATTGTTTTTTCTGTCAGCTATTGGCCTCACCTCAATCCGTTTACCGGGGCAAAGGAAGGGCTTCGACCCTGGGCCGAGCAGTTCATGCTCAATCCCGTCTATCCGCGGCTGTGGCAGTTTGTGAGCTATGCCTTTTTGCATGCCGGTCTGCTGCACATCTTCGGCAATATGTATTTCCTGTATTTGTTCGGCAATAACGTCAACGACAAGCTCGGCAATATCGGCTATTTATGTCTGTACCTCGGCGGAGCGGTATTCGCCGGCGTCGGGCACGCCCTGCTCCACGAAAACCCTGTTCTTGGCGCCAGCGGAGCGGTCGCCGCCGTAACCGGCGCTTATCTGGTCTTGTTTCCCCAATCTTTGATCACAATCCTCGTCATATTCTTCTTCATCGGTACCATGGAGCTGTCGGCGCTGTATTTTATCCTCTTCAAATTGATTGTCTGGGATAACATTATCGAGGCCAGACTGTATGCTAGCGCGGTCGCCTATGGCGCCCATTTGGCCGGCTATGCCTTTGGGATCTTCGCAATGGTACTTTTGCTTTCCACCGGGCTTATCGGCGGCAGCGGCTTCGACCTTTGGTCTATGATGAGACAATGGAATCGTCGCCGACGCTTTCGCGACGTCGTGTCAAACGGCTACGACCCTTTTACGGGCGGGACGCCTGCCAAGCGCATAAACGCAAGAGAAATCAGGACGCCCGACCAGAAGCAGCAGGACGAGAAAATCCAGCAGCTTCGCAACGAGATTGCAGCTCGCGTTGCCCAGCACAATTTGTCCGCCGCGGCAGAATTGTATTTGGAGCTTATGGAGCTGGACAGGGAACATGTGCTGCCCCGTCAGTATCTGCTCGACATTGCCAATCAGCTTGCCAGTAAGAGCAAACACGCTGAATCAGCCCAGGCGTATGAGAAGTTTTTGTTACACTATCCCACGTATGAATACGTCGAGCAGGTCGAGCTGATGCTCGGCGTATTGTATTCACGCTACCTGCGCGAGCCGCAACTGGCAATCAAGCATCTCGAGGCCGCGCTCGAAAACCTTTCCGACCCGGGGCAGCGGAAAATGTGCCGCGACGAACTTGCCAAACTGCAGCAGTAGCATCTCCACCTCCTGCGCAAATGATGGGGCCCATACCGAAAACATCGGTACAGGCCCCGAATTCTACGCAAAATGCACCGGCTGATTAGCAGCCATGCAAGCACGGGGCGCGCCTACAGCGGCGGCCAAAAACGCTCTTCGAGCCAGCTTTCCATAAGTTTGGCAAAGTCCTTGAAGTTGATAACCTCGGGATCCTCACCACTGAAGAGGTTGACCGGTGACGTGATCAGGAATTCTCCCGTGCCTTTGGTAGCAAGCCAGGCGACCTCGGCGTGCGACAGCCCATAGTCGTAGATGCGGACGTCGTCTATGATGCCTTCAAACGGACTCTCATTGGCGTCCGGTTCGTTGCCTATTGCCAAACCGGGGTCGTTCGGGCACCGAGCAAGCCCGTATGGATTGTTTACATCCTTGGCCTCGCTGAGCTGACCGTTGACGTAGCAGGCCAAAGTTGAGCCGTCGTAGGTTCCGGCCAAATGAATCCAGTCATTAGGCCAGACAACATCGTTTACCTCGTACCTTGTGTGGCCGGAATGCTTGCCGTCGCGGAATTGGAAGACGAAGAAGTCATCATCGTTGACCTCTATCTCGTAGGACTCGTGGTCGTTTCTGCCTTTGACCACAACGCGACCGCTGCTCATATCCTCGCGGATATATATCCACGCTGTTACGCTCACCTGATTGGTATCCGGCTTTAGGTCGTCTGTATCCGGCACCTTGACTCTTCCTCCGGAGAACTCCACGGCGTTGCCGATGCGGCCGGATACCCATGAATAACCACCCGCGTTGGTCAGTTGGAGGGTCCCGTGATTGTCATTGGCGCTGGAATCCTCAGCAAAGGTTCCGGTACCCTCGTCAAGCTTCCAGTGACCTATAAGGTTAGCGTCACATGGTTCTTGGACGTCAATACCCAAATCATCAGCAAAATTCACGTCACGCAGGAGCCACTGCTGTCCCATTTTGCTGACGTCTGCGATGTCAACGATGCAGTCTCCGCTGAAGTCGGCGGCCGGGCCGAACTCAGGCTTGCAGATAGGCATGCTCAAACGAAGGTCGTCGAAGTAAACCACGCCTTTGCCCGCACATACGGGGCTGCGCCTGTTACCGAACCCGATGTACACGTTTGCAATGCTCGAGAAGTTCACATCATCCGCAACCGCAGCAAAGTTGCCGTCGCTGAAGTACTTAAATGGAATGTCCCATCGCTGCCACTGTTCAACCAGCAGGTCGGCCAGCGCTTCGCCCTCGTTGTCGCCGTAGCGCATCTCAGCGTAAGCGCCGAGGGTATCATCAACAGCAATGTACATCTGCTCGTCCTCGGTGGCGTCGTTTTCAGCCTGACCGTAGAAGAAGACGGTCAGCAGGCGCACATCAACGGAGGTCCAGTCCTGAAAGCCGCCGATCTCTTCCAGAGGCAGCCATGCCTCGGCATAACATAAATCGGCCCACGGGTCATCCGTGTCGTAAGTGTATGACACCGCCTGCTCGCCCGTGTTGACGGGCTTCGGCCGCTTTGCAAGCTCAAGCCAGGCACCTGTAGTTTCGCCCCACTCCTGAGAATACTGGTCATACCACGTGTACTGGATTGCCTTCTGGTCCGTGTCATACTGCTCGAAGTTGTCAAGAATGATGAAGTCGGCGACCGTGAAGCGCCAGACATTGCCTTTCCAGATGTTGGGGTCGTTGACCTCATCGATACGCCAGTAGTACGTTTCCTTTAGATCAAGAGTACCGGGTTCAAACTCCAGCTCGCTTTGGTTCTTCTGGAACTCGGCATCATTAGTGGTGGCATCATTCACATCATCCCAGGCCGTCCCGAAGTAGACATCATGCGATGCCGCGTAATCGCCGGGCTTCCAGATAAGATTAGCGTCGCGGGCGACATCGACCTCGCCATCGTACGGGTCCGGCGCCCAGGCCAGATCGACGTCACCGCACCTGAACAGGCCGGCTATCTCGGTCTCCGACAGGGCACGGTCGTAGACCCTGAAGTCATCGATCTGACCGCTGAAGTCGTCGCTGTTTGCCCAGTTGGAGCCGATTCGGAAGTTGTTCGCAATATCACTGATTGTGGCCAAAGCGGTGGTGTTAACGTCGCTCTTGGTAACTTCTTCTTCGCCGTCGAAGTAAATACTCATGGTGCCGGCGTTCTCATCCTTGATAAGAGTGAGATGGTGCCAGTCAGACAGCCACGCCTTAGGCCTGGCGTCAGCCCACACCTGCTCATCGTTGGGGTCAGTGCCCGCCTGCCAGTATATATCGCCGTTATCATCGGGGATTGCGGCGGCCAGGTGATAATTGTCACTACCCGAGCCGAAAAGCCAGTTGTCACTGTCTCTGTCGGCCCCTTTAAACCAAAACGCAATACTCACTTCCTTTTCGAGGGTGGCAACCACATCTTTGGTGAAGTCTATACGCTGGTCGCTGTTTGCCTTGAACGAGCCGGGCTCGCATCGGCCGTCGTTGACATCCCACGGCTGCCAGCCGTCGTTGTAGAAGTCCTGACCGTTGCCGTGATACTCCCGGCCGGAAGAGTCGTGAACGATGGTCCCCTCTGTTTCGTTGAATTCCAGCCAGAGCCTCAGATTCGGGTCAACAATGGCGCTCTCGCTGCGGAAGCTCCAGACCTCGCCTTTCCATCTGTTGCCGCCGTTGACATCGTCAACCCGCCAGTAGTATACAGTGAAGTACTCAAGGTCGCCGGGCGGATCATAGCTGCTTACACCAACGTTGTTGTAATCGACGTTGGGGTGCGAGGCGGTGGTTGCATCGTTGACATCATTGAAATCGGTGCCTATATAAACATCATGCGAGCTGGCAAGGCACCCGGGGTGCCATTCGAGAACCTGTTCTAAAGGCACCTTTGTTTCCTCGTCGGCGGGTACCGGGTCATACGAGGTCCTGTCGTTGGTGATAAACTGCCAGGTCTCGCCTCTCCACGTATCTACGCCGTTGACTTCGTCAATCCGCCAGTAGTAAGTCTGGCCCCAATCGAGCAGCCCGGTCGGCCAGCAGTTCACATCCTGTGTGGTCCGGTAGACGCCCGAATTTTTATCGGCGTCCTTGACTTCATCGAAATCGGTGCCGAAGTACACGTCATGCTCGTCCGCGTAAACGCCGGGCGTCCAGCAGAGCACCACCTCGTCCGCACACAGATTCTCCGAATAGTTCGTCGGATTGGGTCGCTTGGCGTTCTCCGCCAGACCGTAAAGCAGAAAGAAGCTCGGGTCAAGGGCATCATCGGAGATGCGCACCTCATCGATTCGGCCCTGGAAGTACTGGCCCGAGTTCTGAGGCGGCGATTCGTTGTCCCGAATAACACAGCCGATTCCCAGCGCCGTGCTGGAATCACCTATCGAGCCTTCGAACGGTAGTTGCGAGACGCTGTTGGGCCCCAAATCCTGCGACTGCTCGCCGTTGACATAGAACGTTACGAACTCCCCGTCCCAGACCAGTGCAACGTGATACCAGTCATTCTCCTCATAGAGCAGGTCGTTGCATACGCCCCCGCCGTCCCCGATGTCGTCCTCGGGCCCGGCCAAGCGCACGGCGAAATTGCCAGCCTCTCGCGTGTCGATGTAATATATCCCGCCGTTGGCGGGGCTGTTATTCTTCCTGATGACCACCTGCTGGCGGGCCTCGGAGACATATACAAACGTCTCGATGGTACAGGCGGACAGGTTACTCAAGTCCACCAATGAGTTCGTCCCGCCGTCTTCAACCCACAGGCCGACTCCCGGGTCGTTATCGCCTAAGGTGTTGAGGAACTCTGCGCATGTTCCCGCCGTACCGAACCAGGGGTTGGAAAGCGCATATTTGATTGCATTGGTGGCATTCGGGTCAAGGTCGGCATCCTCAAATGCCTGGGCAACCTTACCGTTAGCCTTGTCGGTGTCGGAAACTACATCCTGACCCGGCGGACCGTCAAGGCTCCAGTGCAGTATGGTCTCTGCCCGCGCCGGGCCCACCACACACACGAGCAAAACAAAAGTAGTCAGAAAAAAGAGTCTTTTGTCCATAACCTACCTCCTTCAATATAAGACGACAAACCTGTTCTGCTTCGGCCACGCGCCGAAAAGTTATTATCAACGAGCATGCCTGCCTTCACCACTATTGAGCCTGCTCGTCAAAAACGACGTTGGTCCAGACGGACAGCCAAACTACCTCTCAGCAACACTCTCTCAGAATAGATTGAACCAAGTGTCAGTCTACCAAAGCACCCTGGCTTTCGTCAAGATAAATCTTCCCTGTTTTTCCTGTCGGCAGGATTCCAGGGAATTTTGGCAAAAAAGTGCGTTTTGCTGCGGCCGGCTGGAAAAGGCATCCTGCCTCGTTGGCCGCCGGCATTGCCGCCCGCTACACCTTCCTGCGGCTGCTCAATCCCCCAAGACCGGCTGCAAGTCTTCTGCACCCCCACCCAAATTTCATCAAATAAAGAGTTGACAACGGCTCTTGCCGATGCTAATTTCAAACGCGCAGAACGGTTGGGCCGTTCCGCAATATAGTATGGAAACTTGTTTTTGGGGAGCAGAAAAATGGAAGCTCGTTTCAAATCGTTCATCGTTTTCTACCTGATTGCTTTGACCGCCGCCTGCTTTGCTCAAGAGGTCTCTTCACCTGAGCCGGCGGCGCCCGCCGACGCCAACGCAGCCGGCGTCCCGTCTTTTCCCTACGTTGCTCAGATTAATGCTGACGACGTCTATATCCGTTCCGGTCCCGGAACAAACCACTATACTTGCGGCAAGCTCAGCAAGGCCGACAAGGTGACGGTGGTGGGCAGTCTTTTTGGCTGGTCTCGAATCGTTCCGCCGCCCGGCAGCTTCTCCTGGATTTTTTCGCGCTATGTGAAAGTCGAGCCCGACAGTCCCGATGCTGGAATTGTCATCGGCAACGCCGTCCCCGTCTATGTCGGCGCCGAGGACAGGGAGCCTATGCATTCCGACCAAATGCAGCTGAAGCTCAACAAAGACGAAAAAGTCGCGATTCTGGGCCCGCCGCAGGGAGAGTATTACAAAATCGCTCCGCCCACCGGCGCCTACCTTTGGGTCAGCACAAAGCACACACAGCCTCTGGACTCGACTGAGCCCATGCCGCCTCCCAGCTTCACGCCCGTTGTCGTCCCCGGCCCGGCGACGCCCAACTCCGTCCTGCTCGATGACACAAAGCTTCAGCAGTTCTACGAACTGCAAAAGCAGATGGATGCTGAGCGGGCCAAGCCTATGGCCGAGCAGAACTATGCCAATATCAAGAAGTCGCTGCTTGAAATCGCCAATAACCCGCAGGCCGGCAAGGCCGCGCGGTACGCCGAGTTTGCGGTGCAGCAGATAGGACGTTGCGAACTGGCCCTGGAAGTGGCCAACGCCGTCCGCCTCCAGGATGAGCAGCTCGCGCAGGTCAGGAGAAACCTCGCCAGCGCCAGGAGCAAACGCTTGGCGGAGATTCAGGACCTCGGCAGATTCGCCGTTATCGGGCGGCTTCAGACTTTCACCACCTACGGTCCCGGTCATTACCGCATAGTCGACGAATCCGGCAACACCGTCTGTTATGCCTTGCCCACCGGCCAAACCGCCCAGATGAACCTGGATGGTTACATTGGCAAGAAAGTGGGCCTTGTCGGAACGATTGAGCCTCACGCTGAAACGGTAGGGGCCCTCGTGCGATTTGCGAAAATAGTGGAATTAGACTGAATCGGCCTGTGGCGCGGGCGGGTCTGGGACCTCGACTGGCCCTAATGCGGCGTTTGCGACTGATGAGCGGGCCCCAAAAGCCCGGCAAGAGCCCCGCACAAGCGTATGGGCCGCGATAACATGCGAAGAATCCCCTCCGGAACCCAGCAGGAGGCCTTTCATCAGTCCGAAACGATAGCAGGGCGGTTGGACGCTTTGGCTCAGGCCTTCGGGGCTGCTTAGCTCTTGCACATCGCCAGGGCCGCATTCCCTTTTGGGCAGAGACCCATAATAACATAGAAAAACCTGAAATTTTGCAAAATAATACTTGACTCTGGAGCAGCGAATGTGGTATAAGTAAGGTGATAGTGTTTAAGTGTTTCTTTCAGGCCGCTACGCAGAGGTTTCGGCGCTGTCCGGAAGACACCCGAGCAGGGCAGAAGCCAGCGGTGGAGGATTTGTTGCTCATAAGGGCGCGTGCGTATGTGTGGAGAATGTGAGGAGGTGGTAGAATAACCGGTAATAACCGCTCCCCATCGATACGGCGCAGTCTGTACTAGGGGGGGCGTTCTTTCCGGGCAGGAAGCATTGTCACGATACCGGCACAGACTGATTGGGGTGAAGGCGTCTGGCGGCCGGTGAAAAAACAAGTCATATTAGACGTTTTCGTGGAAATAGAATATTGGAATTTAGTTTGAAGGAGGTAATGTTATGAACAGGAAATTATTTTTTCTAACGTCACTGGTTGTCCTGCTGAGCTGTCTGTCGGCGGCAAACGCAGGCACACAGTACAAGTTCGACATCGCTGTCCACATTGGCGGCGTTCCGGTAGCGTACACGGACAAGAGCCAGCAGCCCGGCTACTCGGACTGGTACACTTTGATCCGATGGGAGAATGATATACAGCGTCACGATGGAGGAGCCTGGCACGACATTGCCGGGCAAGCTGGTCTTAATCTGGCTATGGGTGGAGGCGATGGCAGCTCGGCGCCCGGCAGCGTTCTGGATTTCTCAACAGCCGCGGACGACCCCATCTGTAATACCTGGTTGAGAACAGGTAGTGACGGGGACAATCCTGGAGATTCTGTTTGCTACATCGTTCTTTGGGGTCCCGGTCTCAAGCCGGGCGCATACTGGATATATGGCTATCACAACAGCGTCGGTGGAGGCCAGCCAAAGATGCCGAGGGTCTATGTGGAAACATATACATCTGCGAATGCTGTGGGGAACAGTGGAGGAGCTCCGGTTGACCCCGATGGCGGCGGCGTCATAGTGCCACCCGAGGGCAACGATGTAAACGTACCTATTATGCACGTTAGTGACGATGATTTGCTCGAGCCTAATGTCTCGCTTGTGAAATTCTACACCGACGGCTCACCGGTCAAAATCACTTACGAGAACGGCGCGGACAGCACCGCCGTACTCAATGCGTTCATACTCGAAGTATTCGGCGAGGGGCCGGAGGCCAAGGATCCGAGCCCGGCCAACAACAGGACCGGTGTCTGCCCGGACGTTGAGCTAAGCTGGGGGCCCGGGGTTTGGGCAAGCGATGTGAACGGTCACGACCTGTACTTAGGCACCGACTTCAACGACGTCAATAACGCCAATACGGCGGTGCAACTGGGCGTGTATGAGGGTCGGCTGGATGATCCGTGCTACGACCCGACGGGCTACCTGGACTTTGGCGAGACCTATTACTGGAGGGTGGACGAAGTCAACGATGTCTGCTCGCCGGGCGTGCCGTGGAAAGGGACAGTCTGGAACTTTACCACCGAAGACGGCAAGGCCCGCAACCCCGCCCCGGAGGACGGCGGCGCCAGCGTCGAAAGCGACACCATTGCCTGGACGCCTTCATGCATAGCTACTCTGCACGATGTGTACTTCAGTACAGACTACAATGCGGTCAGGGACGCCACGACGTCATCGCCGATGCCGGATCCCTACCTGGGCACGGTGCCTTTTACCAACCTCAACAGTGGGCTGGTCGGCGTCGGCAAACGATACTACTGGCGTGTCGACGAGCAGGGACCCACCACCTTCCCCAAGGGCGATGTCTGGACCTACCAGACGCGCGGCACCGCCCTGATGCACTATTCGTTTGACGGCGTCATCGATGCCAACCTGCCCAGTCCCATTACGGACGACACGGGTAATGTTACGTTTACTAAGCGGGGGAACGGCGAATTGAGATATGACGAGCCCAACCCGCTTTACAACACCCTCGGTACCTCCGCACAATTCACACCGGTTGATGGATATAGCTATGGCGGGGGCGCCGCCTTCCTCATGCGCTCGTGCTTCGGACCGGACCTGCTCGACCTGACAACGGACGCATATACCATCGAAGCATGGGTCAGACAGGACGGACCGGCAGCTAATGCCGACGACGATGATGATATGGAGGGTACCGTTTTAAGAAAAGACAGGTACACCTACGGTTTTGGCGTCGACAACGACGGTACCGTTAAATTCATGCATGCCGGTAATGTTCTTGCATCAGAGCCCGGCCGCAGCATCTCACGAGACGAGTGGCACCATATTGCTGCTGTCTATGATGAGTCAGACGTCTCTGCGAGGCAAAAGCTATATATCGACGGCCTCGTTGCGGCAGACAATAATGAACCCGGGCCCAATCCACCCGATGATTTTGCCACTGATGATTTGGGTATAGGAGCATACCGCTATGAATCAGGAAGCGCCACGCATTACAGGAATCAGTTCAATGGCGCCATTGACGAGTTGCGTGTCTCCGATTATGCCTTGACTCCGAACGAATTCTTAATGCGCGGCGATGAGGGTCTTGCCTGGCTGCCTCGGCCGTCCAACGGCCGCAGAGATGTCCCGCCGGATACCGAGCTGGACTGGAGTCCGGGAAGACTCGCCTCTTCCCACAATCTTTACCTCGGCACAAGCTGGGACGATGTGTCCGATGCCAATACCGTAGTGACGCTCGGCGTGTTCATAGACAACATGGAGCCCAATGAGTATGACCCCTGTCTTCTCGCCATGAAGACCGAGTGGTACTGGCGGGTGGACGAGATCGATGACTCCAACGATTACATCTGGAGAGGCCACGTGTGGAGGTTCACAACCGCCGACTATCTCGCCCTCGACAATTTTGAGCAGTACGACACGGACCAGAAGGCAATACAGTACACCTGGTACGACCAGTATTCCCAGAATGAGGGCGAGCTGACCGGGGCGTGGCTGGAGCTTGCAAAAGTACCCTCGAAACCCGTTCACCTTGGGAGGCAGGCGATGTCATACACGTACAACACCGATGACCCGTGGGCGGACCTCGAGTATGCCGAGGCGTGGCTGCCTCTCGACGAAATTGGCGGGCAGCAGGACTGGACAGTGGCCGACCTGAGGATTCTGAGCCTGTTCTTCTACGGGCAACCTGATAACGACGCCTGCGATACCGAGCAGATGTACGTTTCTGTCGAAGACATCTGGGGAGAGTACGCCGAGAGGCGCTACGGCGACAACCAGGGCGAGTCAATGAGCGACATCAAGGTCGACGAGTGGCAGCAGTGGATTATTGCGCTTAGCTCCTTCAGCGACAGCAACTACGCCGAGGTGGCCGCCAACGTGGACTTTGCCAACGTCAGGAGAGTGTATATCGGTTTTGGCGACCGGCGCACCCCGGTGGCCGCGGGCAAAGGCATTGTGTACTTCGACGACCTGCGCGTCTCTCTGGCCATGTGCGTTCCAGACCAGTTGAAGCCGGCTTATGACTGGAGCGGCAACTGCATCGTGGACGTTGCAGACATCGGAGTCATGGGCGAGAACTGGCTCAGACATGATGTGAATTTCCTCGATGATTTAGGCATCCAGGTCGAGGAGCCCTGTGACGCCAACCTGCTGGGTCACTGGAAGCTCGATGAAGGGGATGGCAACACCGCCGGAGACTCCAGCGCCAATAACTATCATGGCACGCTCCAGGGCGACTATGAGTGGATGGTGCCCGGCAAGGACGGCAACGCCGTCGATTTCGACGGCGGCAGAATGAATCTTGACGACGAGGGCAATACGCCGAATCTGAGGCCGCTCAATGCGGTCAGCGTGTGTGCGTGGGCCTATCTCGACGGCGGCCAGGAAAACGCTCGCGTCGTGGTCAAAGGAGATAACGACGAAGAATCATACGAGCTTGAGGTTGACGGCGATGACCAGTTCGTCTTTCAGTTCCGCGACGGCAACGACCCGAACAACGATAGGTACGACGTAAACGGCATGGTCTGGACTGATGACTGGATTCATCTGGCCGGCACATACGACGGTTCGACTATCGCCTGCTATGTGAACGGTGAGCTCCAGGATGCCAAGGACATTGATAATCCTTGGGGCCTATCTCAGGATCCCAATGGTGGATTCGCGATAGGCGACAAACCCGAATCGGACGACAGCGACGGCAACCCGTTCGACGGCCCCATCGATGACGTTCGCGTCTACAACTACGGTTTGTCTCCGGCGGAGGTTGCCTGGCTTGCTTCCGAGGGGACAGGGTTTGTAGCCCTGGTGTCCGAGGTGAATATTTTCTCGGGCGAGCGCCCGGAGGTAATCAACTTCAAGGACCTTGCCAAGATATTTGAGGCCTGGGGTGAAGAAAAGCTCTGGCCTGAATAATGCCTGGCTGACTGAGTAGATTTGCACCTGTTCGGGGCCCGTACCGCATAAGTACGGGCCCCGTTGTTTTGGGCGGTAGAGTGAAGGAGGGGGGAGCAGCAAGGTCCAGTATCTACGTAGATTGTGCATTTTTTGTGGTTTCCGGGGTCGATTTTGGTTGTACGGTCAAAGGGACGGGGGGACGTATTGGTCTTTGTTGGGGGCGAGTGGGGCTTTGGCTCGGCCGGTCTGGTAATTGGTCCGAAAAAAAGGCCGTACGGGATAGTTTGCTGACATTTGCCTTGACAAAAGGCCGCTTATGTGCTATAGAATATTAGTTCGCTCTTTAGCGGTTTGGGTGTGCCGCTTCTCAGCGGGCAGGTCGATGAGCCTGGGGTATGGCCTCTGTCGGGCCGCCCTGCACACCAGGCTTCTGCGTTCTTAACAAAACATTTATTAAACAATTTGAAAGGAGCGGTGAAATGTGCAGAAAACTGATATTATTGATTTGTGTGTTGCTGGTTGCGGCGTTGAGCGGGCCGGCGCGGGCGGCCAGATGGACGGGGGGCGGCGACGGGACGAGCTGGTACGATTCGGACAACTGGGACCCGAATTTTCCCGGTCAGTATGAAGATGCGGACATCAATTCTCCTCCGGGTCAGGGGCCGAGAATTGACGGCGACGTGGAGTGCGGCATTGTTCGGGGACCTTGCTACAACTCGAATGTTGCTCAGGGGATGGATATACTGAGCGGCAATGTCAAAATGAACGGGATGTGGCGGTTCAAGAACGAGGGCACCGGACTTGCCACCGTGAACATAACCGGCGGCGACATTACTGTGGGCGGCGACTGGAGGTGGTCGGATGACCCTGATACGTACGCAGTGGTGAATGTGACGGGCGCCAGTGTGACTTGTCCCCGTCTGAAGATTGGCGATAACGGCGGGGGCGAACTATACATAGGTCCCGGTGCCGTGGTTACGGTGAACGGGGAGTGTTCATTTTCGGGCAACGCGCCGACAACGTTGACTGTGGATGGCGGTCTGCTCGATGTGAAAGTGAAGCTCGAGCCAACCACCAGTCAAGTCAAGATCAATCTGGATGCAGGGACGATTCATTGCGCCACACTTGATGTCGAAGACCCGTACGCCATTGATATCAACGAGGGTGTGTTGATTATCGACGGCAACATGGTGGCGCAGATAGAGTCTGATATTGTTGACGAGTATATTACGGCGTACGACGGCGCCTCCGGTTCCGAGGTGCATGTTGAATATGCGCCCGGGACGGACCAGACGACGGTATGGGCGACGACAATTTACACCTGGGCGCGTCATCCGAGCCCTGATGACGGGGCAAAGAATCTGTGTGCGGACAATGTGGATGTGACGTGGACCCCCGGAGTGTACGCGGCGGAACACGATGTTTACTTCGGTACTGATTATGACGATGTGAAAAACGCCACAACCGCCTCGGCGGAACACAGAATCAGACAGGAGCCTAACAGCTATGACGCGAGTGCGCTGGAGACTCTTGAGCCGGGCGAGACGTATTATTGGCGGATAGATGAGGTTAACGACAATGCCTGGGCGCCGTCGGGCAGCCCATGGAAGGGCAAGGTGTGGTCGTTTTCAATTAACGACGGAAACGCATTTGATCCCGACCCGGCGCACAATAAGACGGGGGTGCCGCTGGATGCGACCCTTGGCTGGATGCCGGGCTGCTCTGCAAACTCGCACGATGTTTACTTCGGCACGGCTTACGAGGAGGTGAGGGATGCTGGGACGCTTTCGGGCGTGTTTAGGGGCAACCAGGGGCTTGGCGAGACGACTTACGATCCGTGTGATTTTGATTACCTGACGGACTACTATTGGCGGATTGACGAGGTCAACGGTCCGAGCACGTTAAAGGGGCCAGTGTGGAAGTTCAGGAGCCAAAGCGCTATTGTTGATGTGAACATGCTGTTGTGGTACAAGTTCGACGAGACGGACGGGATGACGGCCGGTGATTCAAGCGGTTATGAGAAGGACGCTTCGGTGGTGGGTACGACGAGTGTGGAATGGGACCCGAACGGGGGTCGTTTTGACGGCTGCATTCACTTTAGGGAGGAGGAAGCACTCGTGGTGCCGTCGGATGCGCTGCACACGGTTGATTCGGCCATAACGGTTTCGGTGTGGTTCAACATCGACAGTGGTGCGAGTTTAAGCGACGATTATGTGATATTCGACGCCGGCGACCTTGGCAGCGAGGGAAGTAACAAGCTCACTGGTCTGATTCCAGACAGTGCGGGAGATGTGGTTTGGCGCGCGGGCGGCGACCCTTGTGACGTGCTGGTTTGGGCCGATGCTGCGCCTGCGGCTTGGAGGGGGGACTGGCATCACTTCGGATTTCGCAAGAGCGAGGCCGCGGGCACGATGACCATATTCTTCGATGGTCTGCCGGTTAAGACACGGACCGGCACTGGCAACACGCTGAGCGAGGTGGCGGATACGCCTTTCACTTTAGGTTGCTACAATGACGAAAACAGCGGCGATTACGGCGGTCGGATGGATGACTTCAGGCTGTTCAACCGCGCATTGTCGGATACTGAGGTAGCGAGCCTGTTCAGGGGCGGCGAGGTCGAACTTCCCTGGGCGCCCAGCCCTTATGACGGCGAGGTGGATGTCGACCGGGATGTGAATCTTGTGTGGTGGCCGGGCAATTATGCGGCCTCCCACAATGTCTACTTCGGGACGAGCTGGGAAGACGTCAACAGCATGTCTGATCCGTGTGCCACCACGAATCCTGGTGATGAAAACTACAATCCCGGAATCCTTGAGTTAGAGAGCAGTTACTACTGGCGGATCGACGAGGTCAACGGTCCCAACACCTGGAAAGGGCCAGTCTGGAGATTCACGGTCGCTGACTTCCTTGTCCTCGATGATTTCGAGCAGTATGACACGGGCCAGAAGGCAATACAGTACACCTGGTACGACCAGTATTCTCAGGAGGAGGGTGAGCTGACCGGGGCGTGGCTGGAGC